>VOFB01000134.1_pt1:0-250000 | contig 500000 bp, 441 predicted proteins | sample 5384141 | NCBI WGS metagenome assembly VOFB01 (sample SAMN12384721, study PRJNA508395) | human gut metagenome | isolation source: healthy gut A | host: Homo sapiens
ATTGCCGGTCAGATGCTTTTGATAGGCTGAGACAGATAACAGCATCTCTTTCATGGCTTTATGGACGGTAGCCTCTGACATCCCCAGTGCAGGATTAGGTGTTCCTTAGCCAAATCCCGTAATGAGTTTTTCCACATAAGGCCTTGGGATGAGTCTGTTTAGCTGGTCCTGGAAGTTCACCATCTATGTTTCAATGACAGTATTCATCAGTGTCAGGTCTTATCCAGCATCACCTCAATTCAGTTCTTACCCATACAAGCCTATGCTTGGGTAAATCTCATTAGTTTGGAGATAAAAGCAAGAAAACAAGTTCCCTGCGGTGGTTCTTACCGATGTCAGTTTCTGCCTGAAATCAGGAGATTTTTAAAACATGCTTTCAATTTTCTGGTTCTGCAACCATTTCGGAAAGTCAGCTTTTTCCATATCAAATGATACCAGTGTACAGTCCTTTAAAATAGCGTAATAAGTAATATTAAGGAATCACAGAAAAAGAAGCCGCTAGCGTAATGGTGAGAATCCCTGCTCCTGCAATCCGCATTCCCCATCTGCCGCTTTGGGAAGATAAGCTGCTTGGATTTGGGAGAGCCGACAGACAAGCTACGCATCTGGCAGGCAATCTGCTCCGCCCGAAGAGCAGCACTGACGCTCAGTCTTCAAAATTTTTATCATAATTCTGGATATCAGTGACCTTCAGAGCGTAAACGGTATTCGTCAGTTTTTGTGCCCTTCCAGCGCTTTTCGCCGCTGGTAATGGTTGGTGTATTTTTGCGTCATAATAACTCTACTTTTCTCATGTAGTAACTGACAGCACCGATTCATTTTTCTATTAAAGGCAGTAAGCGGCTACATCATCAATGGTGATTTTGGCAGCCTGGCTTTTCGGATTCTAAGACAATCAGGCGTTTGGAACCATGTGATGGGATACTTTCCATCACATGATTGATCAGAGCCTCCTGTTCTTCACCGATATAGATGATTTCGTATTGTTCATCTTGCGAAAATTTCGTTCCTTGTTTTCATGATTGACTCCTTCTATATATAATAGGAAACTTTATACATATGGCTGTACGTACAGGATACGTTTGGTATTGTAAGTATAGTGTACGTACAAAGTACATAGAACCTGCTGTCAGCGATTGAATTTACAGGTACAAAAAAGCACCATCTATGGGTGCTGGAAATAAGGAAAACTATAAGCAATACCTATTGTAGCATGGGTAATTTTACGCTTCAATCGCAGAAGCAGGTCATTTCTGTGCCATTTTCACTGGTTGGCATAAAAAAGCAGGAAACCATTTTGATTCCCTGCATGGTGTATTGTTGTGCTTTTGTGTAGTTCTAATGATTACTTGTCTTTATAAAATGCTTCGAAAGCTTGTGCGAAGAATTCGGCTGTACCATTGCCGTATTTTTCATCTATCATAGGTTTGATTTTTTCATTTCGGTAGTATTGTGCCTGTGCAACCATCAGACCGTGTTCTTTCTTTTATCTGTGAAAGTTGTTTCATAAGAAAACCGTATTCGGAAACAAGTTCTCTTACTTCAGAAGAATCTGGTGAACATACTTTTTAGCTGCTAATTTGTATAAAAGATTGTCAAATTGTTGGTTGTAACTTTCTGCAGCCTCTTTGCTAATAGGATTGTTGGCAACAGACAGGAATTGCTCTTTTCCTCCATACCACTCAACAACCTTTGCATAGCCTTTCTGCATTTCTTCTGATGAAACTGTCTTAATATAATGCTTTTTCCATTCTTCAATGCTTCCAAACTCTTTTTACAGCAAGTTCTTTCATATTGTCAGGCATATGTTCAAACATAGTTTGGAACATTTCTTCAACTTCCGTTTTACTAAAAATCGCAAAATCCATTTTATTCTCTCCTTTCAGGATATCATCAATGCTGGCAATCAGATGTTCCATACGTTCTTTTCTTTGCTACCAACATTTTTTTCTCTGCATTTGCAAGATCTGGTTCCTTTCAAGAGCAGGATTCTCCAGAACAGCTTTGATTTCTTTCAAAGGAATGTCAAACTCACGGAAAAACAGAATCTGCTGTAATATTTCCAATGCCCTATCGTCATAAAGCCGGTATCCCGCATCACTTTTTTGTGTTGGTTTTAAAGCCCGATTTCATCGTAATAGTGAAGCGTGCGAACGCTGATACCTGTAAGTTCTGATATTTCTTTGACTGTCCTCATAGTTGCTGACCTCCTGTTCCTGATAAGATAACTGTACGCTATGACGTTCCGTGAGAGTCAATATATATTTTGCATTTTTAGTATAACATTTTTATGATATTACGAAAAGCCGAGGAGATAGGCGATATGTATTTATAAATTGAAATGTTTAATTCCACCCTCCCCTTATGCAGTGGAATTCTCTTATGCACAAGTGGCATTTAATCTTTCACATTATTGTGTTATGCTCATAGTCGTGCTCTGACAGCAGTAGGAGGAGAACTATCATGAGTAAATACATTCCTGGTAATCAAAAACACCTTACCCTTTGAAGATCGCAAGTACATTGAAAAATCCTTAAACTCGGGCTGTTCTTTTAAGAGCATTGCCAGATATCTTTGCAAAGATCCAACAACGATCTCAAAAGAAATCAGGCTGCACAGGATCAGCGACTGGTATCACAAAGGTAGTTTTAACAATGCACATAATTTTGCATCCACAGATATCATTGTAGAAAAGTCAATGTATGTGGCAAGATCATTCTCTGTGGCGTCAAATGCACCTCTTGTCCGACCTGCAATCAGACATGCCCGGACTTTGTTAAAGAACGCTGCCGACGACTCGATAAAGCACCTTATGTGTGCAACGGATGTCCAAAAGCAATCAATCACTGCACAATTGCCCACAAATACCGCTATGATCCTATTTTTGCTGATCGCAAATACAAAGAACGTCTCTCGCAATCCAGAGCCGGTATAAACATGACCAGACACGAACTGCATCAGAAAGATATGGTCATTACACCGCTGATCTTCCAAGGACAGTCTCCGTATCAGATCATAACAAATCACCCGGAACTAGACATGTCGGTCAGGACCCTGTATTCCTATTTGGATAACGGTATCCTTTCTGCAAGAAATATTGATCTGAAACGTCAGGTAAAATTTAAGCCCCGCAAGGTACACAAAACCCAGATCAAGGACAGATCCGTTTTTATAGGACGTATGTTTTCTGATTTTCAGTCGCTTGGACTTGATCACTTCGCCGAAATGGATACGGTTCACTCATCGCAGGATTCAAAACGCGTCATCCTGACATTTTTCTTAACTCGCGAAAAATTGTTTCTTGCATTTGTTATGAACAGATGTAGCAAAGGAGCCGTTAAACTTGTTTTTAACAAGTTAGAACACCAGCTTGGCACGAAGGATTTTTTTACTTTATTCAACACAGTTCTTACAGATCGTGGCTCTGAGTTTGGAGATCCAGAATCTCTTGAAAACGGCATTAATGGCATTATGCGGTCAAATATCTACTACTGCGACCCTATGCGCAGCGGTCAAAAAGGCGGTATTGAACAGGCACACACTATGCTTCGGATGATCCTTCCTAAAAAGAGCAGCTTTGAATACCTCACACAGTGGGATTTAAGAACTATTGTAAATCATATAAATTCAACTCCAAGAGAAATCCTTGGTGGTCGAACGCCATATGATGCAGCTTTTGAAAACTATGGTATAGACATCTTAAAAGCACTTCAGCTTAGGCCGGTTCCACCCGATGAGGTTAATCTGACGCCTAAGCTGATACAATTTAATAACTAACTTAACACAAAAACTGCTGTCAGACTGGAACTTAACAATTCACATTTTTCGAACGCAGCCTGTGGAATTTAGTCCAACACACAAAATATCCAGAGGCTTGTTTGCCATGTCTGAAATTGAGATGTTTTGTGAAAAGTCACTTTTATTATAACAGTTTTATAGATATTTAGCTCTCTGAAATTCTAAAAAATCAAGTAATTTTAAGGTGAGGTGGAATTTACCCCTGCACTGGAATTTACTTTTTCAAGTTAGCAGCGATATGTATTACTCTGGAAAGAACTTGTTGAGCGTATCCAATGTCTCTTTTGCAGTAAATCCCCAAAGGATGGTACTGAGTGCTTCAATCGCAGCCCTGCGTTTCCGGTAATAGGTGCGGTAGGAAATATTGGTGATGTGGTGAGCCAGCTTATCCAATATCTCATCTGTATTTTTCATTTCCTGTGGAGAGAGAAAAGCGTAGTAGAGAATCCAGTAATACTGTTCCCCATGCTTGTGATTGTTCCGGAGGAGATCGATGGATGATTCCAAAAGCTTCAGCATCTGGTTGCTTCTGGCAATACTTTTTGCCCGTTGTTCGATGTCGCTTCCGGTAAGATCAGCCCCGGCAGCATAGATGGAGTCCAGAAATTTGTCGATGTCATTGTCGTATTGGAGCTTAAACTGGTGCTCCATCTGGTGTACGACTACCTTCAGGCTGTAGGTTGCATCCCGGTATCTGCGTAAAAACTGATAGGTGTCGTGAAAACGTGGATCTTCTTCGGGTGAAGGAAATCCCTGTGTATTGCGGTTTGCCATGTCTATTCCCCCCCTTTCAGTGCAGAAGGCTCTGCCACGGCAGGCATCTTTTGGGCAGACTCATCCCCTGGACTTACGGACAACTCAAACCGATAAGCGGCATTTCCGTAGGGACAGATAATATTTAGAGTAAATGTATTAAATATATCTTTGCAGGCTGATAATGGAGATAATATATAGCGGGTTTTGGAGCAGTGGCAACATGGAATCCCTTGTGAATCCAATAGTTCTGCGACTTTTTGCACGATAAATTTCATGTGTGAATCTGGAACGCAGGAATCATTTTTTGTAACGGTGATTTGTGAGTCTGTGACAGTTTCTGAAACGCTAACAGAAGCAGAATCCTCAATAGTGATTTCTTCAGGTACATAGATTGGTAATTGCATCTTCATAGCGATCTCCTCCTTGTCAATCATAACGTCGCTGATATTAAACATCACGGACAGGTAATTGTTGAGATAAATTACGCTTCCGTGTTTTCCTGTAAATGAGATAAGTGTAATGTATTCTTTTTTCCTCCAGTTTCTTCAAGAGTCGTGATACCGATGCCTTTGACAGACTCCACCTTTCACCCAGTTCATTAAAGCTGGTAAGGGGATTTCCGGTATTATCCCGGTAATAGACAATGGGACCGGAATCAGATCCCAGGGCAGAGGAATCGTTGTAAACTGCATGAATCCACAGATCCAGAATAACATCCATTTCCGAGCATTTTCCAATGCCAATTAGTTCGTGAACTTTGGCAATCGGGAAAAAGAAAAACCCTGTATCTTTTTTACAGGGATAGTTGTATTCAATACAGTATTGTCTTTGGGCCAGTCTGATATTTTGAATTTGACCAGGCGGTTTTTGCCGAGAAGAGAGTAGGTAATGTAATTCTGCTCTTCAAAAAATCGAAGGATGGACAACGCTTGATGTTGGAAACGGCAGCGAAACCATTCCTGAAGATCTGTGACTGTGCAGATCCACTCTCCTGGACCAATGGTATAGGTAATGTGTTCCATCCGGCGGTAGGATGTGCGGTAATTTGCATAGGAGCATAATACCAGATAATAAAAAAGAAAAGAGCCCCCGGTAGTTCGGATGCTCTTGGTAGTGATTAAAGTTTGTATGAAGTCACGGTAAATGCGACAGCGTGGAAAATCCACGATTTGTTTGAGTTCTAATTTGTAATTCATGGTGATCTTCCTTTCAAAGTATATTTAATTGTAATCGGACTTTTCATAGTGTTGGTATCAAGAAGAAGCCGATGGAAGTATAGCAAGTAGTCGTTTCACTCATTGCATTTTTATTGCATTTTTAAAATTTAGATTATGTGGCTATGTTGCTCTTAACTGGTTAAAAAGCCTTTAAAATCGTCTATATGCGTTAATACTCCGTACTGTCAATCTGGAGTTTGAATAATATATTAGAGCCAAGAAATGCCTATTTTACGGGCTTTCTTGGCTCTTTCTATGTCTGGTGACAATCAAATGACAATACTTTTTTAATATTATTGTAAATAATTTCTTCTTATTTAGCTGGGAATTGACTCTTCCAGTCTAAATACTCTTTTTCTGTAATCTCTTCATTTCTGAATTTCTGGTACATATCAGCCCATGTTCCAATATGATCCAGCATATTTAAAGAATCATGTCCTTTGTCTTTAAACATGAGTTGTGGTACGCCGGACTCATCCCGGTAGGCGTGTAGTCCATATTGATCCTCTAAAGCAAATAATGCGTGCATGACACTAACATAAGTATCAAAGTTTGGATCAGACATGGCGTATGGACTGATCTTTAATGAGTTTGCTATTTTTTCCAATTGTTCTGATGATGGAAAACGATTCCCAAGTTCATAATTTCTAATTGCCGATTCGCTCAATCCGGACATGATTGCCAATTCTTTCTGTGTATATCCTTGATTGATCCGGAATTTTCTTATTTTCTCACCTACTGTCATAGGAAAACACTCCTTTGCTGATTGTTACTTAAAAGTATAGCATAAACAGTTCAAAAATGAAATATAAAAATAAACCGTTCATTTTTGAAATTATTCTATTGACAGTACGGGAATGAAATGTTATGATGCATATACACCGTTCGATAATGAACTGAAAAAGAAAGGAGGGATATAGATGGCTAGTAAATTATTTATATCAGCAAAAGAAGTAGCGAAAGAATTAGAAGTATCTGATTCCTATGCGTATCGTTTGATCCGTCAGTTAAATGCGGAATTGGAACAAAAAGGTTTCGTTGTTGTCAAAGGAAAAATCAGCCGTAAATATTTTGAAGAACGAGTTTACGGTATGAACGAAATGAAATAGCAGGAGGTGATGTTTTGACAGTAATCAAAAACCAAAAGTCAAATACTTACGAGGTAAGAACCTATTATAAGGACTGGACCGGCGTAAGAAAGCAGAAGACGAAAAGGGGATTTAAACGTAAATGTGATGCCCAGGAATGGGAAAGAGCGTTTAAATTAAAGGAAAATTTGAGTCTGGATATGTATTTTGCGGATTTTGTAGATCTTTATCTGAATGATATCAAATCCAGAATCAAATACAATACCTGGCTAACGAAAAAGCATATTGTAGAGAAAAAGATTCTTCCATATTTTTCAAAAAAGAAGTTGCAGGAAATAAAACCTTCCGATATTCGGCAATGGCAGAACACCATGATGAACTATCGGAATAAACAAGGAGAAGGCTATTCACAGGTCTATCTAAAGACCATCCATAATCAGCTGAGTGCAATTTTGAATCATGCAGTTAATTTCTATGATTTGAAAAGCAATGCTGCACGCAAGGCAGGATCTATGGGAAAAGAAAGAACAAAAGAGATGCTTTTCTGGACAAAAGAAGAGTATATGAAGTTCATTGAAGCGGTGGCGGATAAGCCAATCTCCTTTTATGCATTTGAAATCTTATATTGGTGTGGAGTGCGTATGGGAGAGTTGTTAGCACTGACACCGGCAGATTTCGATTTTCAGGCTTGTACTATCCGGATCAATAAGTCTTATCAAAGATTAGAGGGGAAGGATATTATTACGGATCCTAAGACTGTGAAGAGTAATCGCATAATCACCATGCCGGAATTTTTAAGCGAAGAATTAGAAGCGTATATAGGAATGCTGTATGGTTTAAATGAAAATGACAGGATATTCCAAATTTCAAAAAGCTATCTTCATCATGAAATGGATCGTGGTGTAAAGTTGTCAGGAGTGAAGAGAATACGAATCCATGATTTACGACATTCTCACGTGTCATTGTTGATCAATATGGGATATTCTGCGGTGGCAATTGGAGAAGGGTAGGGCATGAAAGTGTGGAAATCACATATCGATATGCGCATTTATTCCCGACAATCCAAACAGAAATGGCGGAAAATCTAAATCAGGAAAGAGAGGAATATCTGGATGAGTGAAAAAATAGGGATAACAAGAATCGGTGGCGTAATGTAACCATAGCGTTTCGAATGTCTCCGGAAGAAAATGAAGAGCTGAATTTAAGAGTAAAGCTTTGTGGATACCAGACGAGACAAGAATATATCATTGAAAGTGTTTTACATCAAAAAGTCACAGCAGTAGGAAATCCGTTGATGTTAGTACAGTTTAGAAAACAGCTTCGAGGGATTGAAGAGGAACTAAAAAGGTTAACTACATTAGAGGATGCCGATGAAGAGTTGTTTACACCTATTCGAACAATGTTGGAGATATTAAATGCATTTGCAGAAGAAAGAAACTATGAAAAAAGGAAAAAGAAAAAGCCCAGAAATAATCTGAGCAAGTTCCCTGATCATCAGAATAACTGATATATCACCTTAACAACTTGAGTATATCACAAAATTGTTGTTGCAACAATTGTTAAATTCTGTTTGCCAGGGACTTGCCCGGTTGGGCAGGAGGTGGAAATGGAAGATAATTATAGAGAAGTAAAAAAGGCAGAACCATGCCTGAAATTGATCCACATGGATCAGGTTGAAGTGGAAGAAATCGAATGGCTCTTTTATCCCTTCATACCATATGGGAAGGTCACCATTATTCAGGGAGATCCTGGAGAGGGGAAGACTACTGTGGTGTTGCAGATCATTGCAAAGTTAACAAAAGGAGAAGCAATATTAAGTGAAACAAGCGAAGGAAAATCCGAAGAGACAGGTGTAGAGCCAATCAATGTGATTTATCAAACAGCTGAAGATGGACTGGGCGATACGATCAAACCAAGATTGTTAGCGGCAGGGGCAGATTGTTCCAGAGTCTTGGTAATTGATGACCAGGAACAGCCATTAACAATGGTAGATGCAAGGCTGGAAGAAGCGATCATACAGACGAAAGCAAGACTTGTAGTATTAGATCCAATTCAAGGCTTTCTAGGGGCTGGTGTTGATATGCATAGGGCAAATGAGATTCGCCCATTGATGAAAAGAATTTCTGTATTAGCAGAGAAATATCAATGTGCTATTATTCTGATCGGTCATATGAATAAGAATAGTAATGGAAAATCATCCTATCGTGGATTGGGGTCTATTGACTTTCAAGCGGCAGCAAGAAGCGTATTGATTGTTGGAAGAGTGAAAGATGAACCGGAAATCCGAGTAATCTGTCACGTAAAGAGTTCTCTTGCTCCGGAAGGAGATGCTATCGCCTTTCGATTAGACAAAGAAAAAGGATTCCATTGGATTGGGAAATATGACATCAGTGCAGAGGACTTATTATCTGGTGATGGACGAGGGCAAAAGATCCGAAGTGCGAAAAAGAATTTTTTAAAAGAGATCTTAGAGAATGGATCAATGGAACAGGCAAAAATAGCGGAAGAAGCAGAAGAACGAGGAATTAAAAAGAAAACACTTTGGAATGCGAAGAAAGAGCTGCAGATTGATTCCGTGAAGATAGGGAATAAATGGTTTTGGATGTTACAAGACGAGTAAAGGAAGATGGCAAGATTACCATATCTTAAAGAATAGGGAATCTTGCCACCTTGAATAAAAAAAAGGAGTGAAGCGATGAAAAAAGTACAGATTGATTATGAACTGTTTCGAAAATTGATCTTTTATCATCTGGGTTCAGATGATCAGTATGAAGAAGATATTCGAAATGGCTTGGAAGAAAAATTGGATGCATTAGTCAGACATGAACTCTATACGAAGTATAAGACGGCTCCTTCTGAGGAAGAGCAGGAGAAAGCACGACAGGAATATTTAGATAAGCGTGGAGTGTCAGCCAGTTATCGGTGGTGATGTTTGTTTGGGGAATATAGAACAGGAGCGTGGCACGCACCTGTATGATACCAAACAAGGAGAATTGCTGTAGGGTGTAGCCGATACAGTATTGGCTGATTTGAAAGCTCCCGGCAGGGCCAAGGGTACTTTTGATGGACGTTAGGCTGTCGAAAGTGCTTTTGCGTTACGACAAAAAGTAACAAAACATGATCGCCATATCTGGCGTTTTAAAATGAAGGAAAGGAGACTTATTGAAGAGGACGATTAGTTTTATGACAGGAAAGGCTCCCTGAACCATAACAGTAGAAAATTTCATGCAAAGAATACGGATCCGAACAGAACCCATTGGAATGTTGAATATTGTAATGAAGATATCAAAGACGTATATCATGAATTATTTGACGAAGCCTTGAAACGTTACAACGATAAACAGACTCGAAAAGATCGTAAGATAGATGATTACTATGAAAAGATACGTTCCGGGAAACAAGAAAAATTATTTCATGAGGTTATCCTTCAGATCGGTGATAAAGACAATATGGGATCAGAAACGATGGAGGGACAACTTGCTGCAAAGATATTAGATGAATACATGAAAGGATTTCAGGAACGAAATCCTACGTTGAGAGTATTTGCTGCTCATCTGCATTTAGACGAAGCAACGCCACATCTACATATTGATTTTATTCCCTATGTTGCAGGAAGTAAGCGCGGACTTGATACAAGAGTATCTTTAAAACAAGCCTTATCGTCATTAGGATTTAAAGGTGGATCGAGAAGTGAGACAGAGTTAAATCAATGGGTGCAATCGGAAAAGGAAAAACTAGCCATGGTCATGAGAGAAAATGAGATAGAATGGGATCAGAAAGGAACTCATGAACCACATCTTTCTGTATTGGATTACAAGAAAAAGGTTCGAGAACAGGAAGTAGAAGAATTAACGGAACATAAGAATTTATTGGAGCATGATTTACATGATATCAGTGAATGTGTGGATGAAATCCAAAAGGAAAAAGAACAGGTAGAAAAAGAGAGAGATGCAGTAATTAAAAAGACAGAAGTTTTAGAGAAACGATTTTCTGCACTAAATTCAAAAGCTGGACTTGTTGACTTGCATGCACGTGAGTATGGATATTACCCGGAAGAATGGTTGCCAGAAGCTGGAACTTTAGAGTCAGCAAAATCTTATCGAAAGAGGATATTCCCTCTATTTAAAAAAGTTGCAAACATGATACAGTCATTATATAGCAAGTATTTGGAGTTAAAAGACAGAAATCGAAAGCTATCCGATCGAAATATGGATCTTGAAAATCGTGTAGAACGGTTGCGAGAGGAAGTATCTGTTATAAAGAAAGAGAATGTAGCTTTGTTGAATGTGGCATATGATATGGATCGGGTTGTAACTGTTTTGGGAGAAAATAAGGTCAAAGGAAGCGATAGAAGTGGCAAAGCATTTGGAACAGGCAAATGCAAAGCAAAAAATCAAGAAGAGACGTATAGATAGAGAGGGGAGATAAAGGGATGAAGAAATAAAATTTATGCTAAAAAAGCAAAGTCTAGACATTGTTTTTTGGAATTGTAAATCAGAGAGAATAGATTTATATAGGCGAAGAGAGAAAATAGCTTTGGCAGGCCTTTGAGAATTAGGTGAATGCTCTATAAGTAATGTGATACAAGGAAAGGTAAAATAGAATTTGTGGAAATGTGCGTTACAAGATGTAAGCAGAAACTCTAGCACAAAAAACTTCCATTTCTTTTTTTGATGAAGTATAATGTAAGCAACATATTTGAATTTGCAGCGATAGAAAATCAGAAGAATATATTGAAAAATAAGCATTTGAGGGAGTGACACGAATCGTGTCACATATGTGAAAGAACGTTTCTTTCATTGTTTTATGCTTTTGGATAAGGTGAAGGTGTTAGAAAGACAAACCAAATCAGAAAGGATGTAAAATGATGAAAAAGAACGAAAAAAGATGTTTATTACTTGGAAGTGTATTCCTTGCAATGTTTGTGTTATGGACAGCGCTGATTCAGATGGTGGATGTGCAATCTGTTGGTCAAAATGAAACCAGTATTGATTTGCAACATTCAATTGCTGGTTTCACCATTTGATAGGGGTGAATAAGGTGATTTATACAATTACTGATTGGATGGGCCTGGTACCTATCGTTGTATGTTTGGTTTTCGCGGGTGTTGGGTTGATTCAGTTGATTAAAAGAAGAAGTATTTTCAAGGTTGATGCAGATATTATGATCTTAGGGGTATATTTTGCTGTTGTGATCTTGGCATATGTGATTTTCGAAATTATACCAATCAATTACAGACCAATTTTAATAGAAGGAAGAATGGAGGCATCTTATCCATCTTCAACTACATTATTGGTATTGAGTGTGATGCCAGTTTTTATTGAACAAATCCAGCGCAGGTTGTCTGGTGATGTGGCGAAAAGAATCATAACAATTGTATCACTAGCTTTTTCGGGATTCATGGTGATTGGGAGATTGATTGCCGGAGTGCATTGGTTCACGGATATCGTAGGCGGTGTACTACTAAGTACCGGATTGGTTTTGATTTATAAAGCGACAGTTATGTTGGTAATAAAGGAAAAATAGAATTGGAATGGGAGGTGCAGATTTTGGAATTTCATGAAAAACTTCAGGAATTAAGAAAAATCCGAGGTTTGACACAAGAAGAATTAGCCGAGGCATTATTTGTTTCTAGAACTGCTATTTCAAAATGGGAATCTGGAAGAGGGTACCCAAGTATAGATTCGTTAAAAGAAATATCTAGATATTTTTCTGTATCCATTGATGATTTGTTATCTGGAGATCAATTGATTTTCATAGCAGAAAAAGAAAACAAATCAAATCTCAATAGTTTATGCGACTTATTATTGGGGATTGTTGACTTGCTTTCTCTGATGTTGATATTTCTGCCGCTATATCCCAAGCCAATTAATAGTTATATTTACTCGGTAAATCTCCTTGGGTATGTAAATAACAATACTCTCATTATCAAAATATATTGGGCATTGTATATCAGTTTAGCGACAATAGGAATCGTGAAAATGCTGATGGTCTATTTCAAACTCGAAAAGGGAAAAAAGATGATTACTGACTTATCTGTAGGAATCAGTATAATTGCTGTTTTGTTTTTGGCTATGGCGAAAGAACTATATGCGACAACAGTAATGTTCCTTTTATTACTTATCAAAGGTGGCCTATTTTATAGGCAAGCCAAGGTAGGGTAATAAGATATTGTTCTCTACAACTTCCTGACTGTAGGGGAATTGAAATGTTGTATAAGTATTATAGCATTTAAGACTATTAGTTGATTTTGATATATAGCATATTGCTGACAATAAAATGACAATAGAATTAAATGAAAAGGTAGAGAATATATGCAAAACAGTTCAAAAACGAACTGTTCTAAAGCTGAAATAACGGGGAAGAACTACAAAGCAAATAGAACTTTGCGAATTTGAATAACGGATTAAAATGCCGAAAGCCTGTATTTATGCGGATTTCCGGCATTTGTTTTATCAAATGGCTCTAGTGTGGCTCTATTTGTGGGGAGAGTAATAGCAAGATTAAGGAGAAATCATGAAAAAGATAATTATATTAAGAGGTAACTCTGGAAGTGGAAAAACAACAGTAGCTAGAGCGTTGCAAAAAGAAATTTGGATACAATACAATGGTGATTTCACAAGATGAGATTAGGAGAAATATCTTGTGGGTTAAAGATGGCGTTGATACTAAGGCATTACCACTTATGATAGAACTTATGAAATATGGGTATGAGCATTGTGATGTGGTTATTTTAGAGGGCATCATGTATGATGAGTGGTATAGTCCTTTGTTCAAAACGGCAAATGAATTGTATGGAATGGATATATATGCGTACTATTTTGATATACCATTTGAAGAGACGGTCAGGCGGCATAATACAAGAGATGGGACATGGAACAGGTATCTCCATGAAGTGGACGAGGAATGCCGCCGGGAGGTGGAGCAGACGGTGAGACGGATTATGGAAAAGGAAGGCGTAGATGAACGATTGAAAGCGGAAAAACCGCTGGAATGGGTTAAGAGAGTGAACGGAATCAAGATGTGTGTGGAAGCGGAGGTGGAGAGGGAGCTATGCGTATAGATTCTGTTTATAGCTGAAATATTCATTGCGCAACTACTTATAGCTGGAGTATAATGTTTATATCAGAGGTGTATTAATCTGAGTTGTTCTTGTGAAACGATTTAAAGGGATATACTTCGGAACTTTTGTTGTTAAACTAAAGATGATTGTATTCAATAAACCGACATATGAGGAGGGAGCAGGAATGGATAAACATGGGAAGTACTATACTACATTAACCGGGGATGAGAACGGAAATGATAAGTATTCAGTAGAACTAAAAAATAGTATTGAAGATGCTGGACGATTATGTCTAGACTGTTTAAATAAAAATAATTTTTCGCCGATTATGATGATGGGGAATATTCAATCTGGAAAAACAAGAGCGTTTATTGGATTAATGTCTTTATGTTTTGACAATGGGTTTGATATGACAATTATTTTAACAAAGTGTAGTACAGCTTTGGTAAAGCAAACAGTTAGCCGTATGATGGCAGAATTTGATTGCTTTCGAAAAGGAAATGCCACTGTCGGCGATGTAGTGGCACAGGACATTCTGGAAATAGATTTTCGTAGTTGTACAACGATGACTGAAAAAGAAGAGATAGTCAAGCGTTTTTTAAAAAGATATAAAGGTAAAAAACGAATAATTGTTGTAAAAAAACAGGCAGATAATGTTGATCGGTTAAATCTTTTTATTGAATCTCTTGTTAAGAATGGTTATTATAATCGCTTACTAATTGTTGATGATGAAGCTGATATTACCTCGGTTGGTTATGATAAATTTAAAGGACAGGAACAGTTATCGTTACGACGTATTTCGGGAGCAATTAATACAATGAGAAAATCGCTTCATTCTCATATTGAGCATGTTTTAATGCAGGTTACTGCTACTCCGTATGCGTTGTATTTGCAACCAACGTACTTTTCTGATGATAATATTATGCCGATAAAGCCTTCAAGGACAGTAGTATTACCGACAGGAAAGGGGTATATTGGTGGAAATTATTATTTTATTGATTCTGAAGACGAACAGTCTAAAAAAATTATGAAAAGGCAAAGTATTTGTTACATATTGTAGCTCAGGATGAGATGAGTATTTTGAATGGCAACAGAAAAAATAGTGGAAAAAATCATGTTATTACTGATAAGAGAACGGTGCGAATGGATGATTTTTTGCGAAGCAAAAGCGGTAAAAATTTTGCACTTCCATCACTTAGAAATTGGATTTTTGATATTTTAGTTGGAACAGCTATAGTTCAATTAACTGAAGGAAATGAGGATTATTATTTATCTGCGGTTTTGCATGCAGCTATTGCTAAATCCCTGCATCGGAATGAAAAGGAGATTATTGAAAAAGCATTTGAGGTTTTAAGCGATGCATTGGAATGTAATATTTGTGATGATGCGTTTATTAGTTATGTTCGCACATCTTATGAGGATTTAATTCAATCGGTAAAGGAATACGGAGTATTAAGAGTACCATCAATTGATGAAGTGCTTCAACGTATTGCAAAACTTGATGAAAATGGCGAAGTGGAGGGATTAGTTAATGAAGTGGACATAAAAGAGGTTAATAGTGATAGTGACATTCAAACATTACTTAATATAGCAACCGGTGAATTAAAACTGGAAAATTCACTTACAATATTTGTCGGTGGACAGGTTTTAGATCGTGGAATTACGATCCCCAATATGATTAGTTTCTTTTATGGAAGAGATCCTAAAATGATGCAGCAAGATACAGTTATGCAACACTGTCGTATGTTTGGGTATCGGACTGAAGAATTATTGTCGGTAACAAGATTTTATACTACTTACCGCTTGTTTGGCAGTATGAAGGAGATCACAATTCGTGATAACATACTAAGAGAAAGAATGCTTCGTCAGACATCAGGAGAGGTGGTATATTTAGAAGCAGGTGGAAAAATAAAAGCGTGTTCTCCGCAAAAAATACTTGCTTCTGAAATACATAGTATTTTGCCGGAAAAACGTTATCTTCCTGTGGGATTTGATATTATTAAGAAAGATGCGCAAAAAGCCTGGGGTAAAATAGATAAAATTATACAAGATAATAATGGATATTTAGACGATGAAAAAACATTATATAAAAAAAGGACAGGATATCAAAGATCATTATGTAATGATTTCTGCAGATGATGCGTTAGAAATCCTTCGAATTGCGTATTCTGTAATGGAACCTAAGGAAGATGGAAAATGTAATGAGTACAAAGAGATGGAATCGGTTTTTCTTTTTCTTTATCTGAAAGAATGGAAATTGGAGATGACAATATTGCACTTATTGTTCGTAAAGATAGAGATTTAGGAAAACTGAAGAGAAATGGTTCAATGTATCAAGATGCACCTGACGATGGAAATAACGAAGGGCAATTGCAAAGATACTTCGTTCTGAAATGCCTGTACTGGTGCTAACAGAGCAGAAAAATCCGGAGTGGGGGAAGTGTTTTTGGTGGCCGGTGTATTATACACCGAATTCAATGAATATTGGTTTGTATTCTGAAGAGCAAACTAAAACAGGTGTATATGAAAATGTTATGAATGCCAGTACCTTTGCAATGAAAATAAATAAGTATAAAGTAATAAACGAAGTTGGGATAAGTGAATCTATTGTTTCAAGACTTCAAGAATCTGTTGATGATATTATTAGTTATCATATATCGGACTTTTTATGTTGAAGATGCTGTTGAAGAATTGAAAAATAGAAAAAGTATAGAGTGCCCCGTTTACATTAATACTCAAGAGGTATTTGCTACCAATGACGTATTGAAATTAGCTGTTGACAAAACGAAAAGGAAAATTAAAAATTGCTAACAAAAATAAATAATTCGGCTAATCTGCTTGAGCTTATTTTTAGACTATTTCGATTCATTGCTGGAAAACAAAGCAACTGATGAAGAAAGAGAAAAGGTTATTGAGATGATAGAGAGTTTTGAAATTAGTAAAAGCACAAAACAAAATCTAATCGGATCAATGAATGAAGTTGATGAGATGGCTCAAAATGTAAGTGAAACATTTGGATGCTTTAACGTATTGGGCTCTGGCAGATGTGAAATTCGTTTGAACTATGATGCAATGGAGAAATACTGCTCAGAAAAAAGGATATTATGAAGAATCGGTAATTCTTTTCATGGAGTATGTTTTAGCTCATGAAATGTATCATGCAATGCATTATGCAGATATAATGACTGAAAGTGGCCGCTGGTTATATACAAGAAAGGATTATCATAAGCAGGGGGTAGTCAAAGAAACATTGGCGGAATATTTTGCATTATGTTATGCCAAGGACAGAATCCCTAATATTAATGGGGAAATGAATGTAACAAATAATTTGAGAAAAATGCGAAATATCGATGATTTTCCATGTGATGGAGGTTATAGTGGTGCATTGATATTGGAGCAATGAAAAAAACAGATGTCATGGTAATGAGTATGACAAATACATAGAAATTTATGTTGATTCGTTAAGAGACATACCACAGGCGTTCGATGTGATAAAGAAGATAAAAGAGCAGAATATCTGATTAGATAGACCATAAGGGGGGAAGGTGGAATTCATCTAGAATTGCATTAAGAAACACATATGCTTAAAAAATATTTTGACATCATCAAACAATACGTTTATAATTTTGACTAGATAATAGTCAGGAGGGGTAACACATGACAATAGCAGAGCAGATCAAAGTGTTATGCGTAAGGTGCAGTGTGAGTGAAGCAGAACTAGCCAGACGCCTTGGAAAATCACCACAGAGTTTTAATTCCAAAATGAAGAGGGAGAGCTTTACGGTAGATGACTTAGATAAAATAGCTGATGTGCTTGGCGTACAATTTAACAGAGAATTTATATTGGCAAATGGAGAGAAAGTTTGATGGAAAACATAGTAAAGGAATTTAGGCTGGGAGAACTATTTTGCGGACCAGGAGGGCTGGCCTTGGGAGCGACGACTGCAGAAATCGCAGATCCGGAGTACAGGATTATACATAAATGGGCAAATGACTACGACTTGGATACCTGTCATACATATACGAGAAATATCTGTCCAACAGATGCGGAGAGCGTAATATGCGGAGATGTAAGAAAGCTTGACATAGATAAATTAGGCGCTATTGATGCTCTTGCTTTTGGTTTCCCATGTAATGATTTTTTTTCGGTGGTGGGCGAACAGAAGGGATTTGATGGTGTAAAAGACTGGGAAGTATTGAAACCCCGGCTAGAGAAAAGCAATAACGGAGAATATTGGGTGAGTAAAATATCACGAAACCGGGAACGGGATGATGAAATCAATAAGAAACTGTTGTTTGAAGGATGGACGGTGATACGTTTTGGGAAAATGATATTAAGAAGCATACGGAGGAATGCGTGAAGGTGGTGGAGGAAACGGTGTTTGAGCTACAGGTTGAAACATGATTAGGAGACAATTGCTTATATATAGATAAAATGCCTAAGAAAGATGGAGAAAGATAAATGAAATTATTAATTATACAGTTGAGCGATTTGCATTTTGAGAACACAAGCCAGACACACAGTGTGAACATTGAAAAAATGATTGCAGCAATGAAATCAAATACATCTGCAGATGAATGTGTTATTGTTATCTCAGGAGATCTTGCCAATAAAGGAAAGAGCAAAGATTATAGATATGTTAAAGGATTTACAAGTGCATTATTACGCTCATTAAATAATAATGGATATACAGGTAAGAAAATTCATGTATTATCGGTTCCAGGAAATCATGATATTGATTTCTCTAATTTTGATATGTGTATGAAGGATATTATTGATGCATATAATAAAAATACAATTATAGGTTTGAGAAAATCATATCTGAATAATATGAAAAACTATTTTTTATATGCTACAGAGCAGGGGTGCTTTTGGAGAATAAAGTGATTTCCAAAAGATTATACAGTATGGTGATAAAAAATAGGATTTGTGTTATGCAATAGTGCACCATTGTCACTTCTAGGAGGTAATGCTGAAGATATGGGAAGCCATTATTTTTCTGAAGATGAAATGAAAATAATAGATGAGGCCACAGATGCAGATTTTAATATATTGATATTACATCATAGTATTGAATGGCTGAAATCAACCTATAAGGACAAACTGCGTAGAATTATATCTAGGAAATATTCATTAGTTTTATCAGGGCACGAACATACGCCATATGGTGAAAGTAACAATATGGATAATACGGCTGCAGTACAATTTATTCAAGGAAATGCACTGCATGGATATGCAGAGAACGGAAATGGATTTTGCACAGTTACTATTGATTTTAATGATTATAAGATGGAAGGCTATTCGTATATTTGGAGGGATAGCATCTATCTACCAGAGAAAATCGTTGATTCAGAGATAAGAAGAGTAAATTTATGTGATGGGATTTTATTACGGAATGATTTTCAGAAACAAATGATGTTTGATTCAAGCAAAAGATGTATAGATAATTATTATGTTTTTCCGGGTGTCGCTTATAATGTGTTTGATGAGAATGAAAATATTCGGCACATTGATATAGATACAGAACAAGAGATGTTCGAATTCATAGATAACAAAGAAAGTATAGTTGTTACAGGTGAACATAAAGCGGGTAAAACGATATTGGCCAAGAGGATATTCTGTTACTTTTTGAACAAAGGGAAAAAACCTATTTTTATTGAAGCTAGTGCAATTAACAAAAAAAGAAAATCGAGAGGACAATAGATTATATATTTCCAGAAGAATATTGCGAAGATGATTTTGGCTATGAAAAGTATAAGCAATTAGATAAAAGACAAAAGGTTGCAATAATAGATGAAGCAGATATGTTACAATCAGAAACATTGCATACTTTAATTATGTTTTTGAAACAGAGTATTGCGCAGGTGATTGTTTTTAGTGAAGACAAAGTCAATTTAAATGTTGAAAATACTAAGTTTCTTTTGATAGAAGAACTTGGATTTCCAGATAAAGAAGAAACAAAGGGAAAAGGACAAAACAGGAAACTATCTAAATGAGGTATAGAACAGCTTCCCTTGTGTTACATTTTCCCATTGCTTTTCATGAACCTTAATATGGGAAAAATTAAGGGAAAGAAAAATTCGTAACATAGTATAACATATAACAATAACGACATGGTGAACTGAATGAAATGTTTTCGATATTTAACTCTGTAAATGATTATCAAAAGAAAATGGAGATAAGATACGATGAGAACAATTTATGCAGAATATAATATAAACCACGATAGTATTGATGTTTACACAAGTGCTGGATATATGCTTCGCATTGATTGCTGGGAAGCTGAAAAAGATTTAAAAACCACATATGGATCAGAATGTGCACTTACTTCATTGGCTGTGGATGAGCCTTTGGAATATGCAAGATTATATCTTGATGGCAATTTACAGATGTGGGTGGATACAGAAGATTCATTAGAACTTTATTAAGCAAGAAGTGAGATAGTGTTGTAGGGAGTTTCCTATAGTTAAAGATACCACACCCGATATGATGAACCCACGCTTATACACTACCAGCTATGATAAAAGAAAGGACAGCAATTTGACACTGCTGTCCTTTCTTTTATAAAATTGCAGTACACAGAAAAAAGCTGTAAAATGAAAAATATATTTGTCCTTGTAACAATTCTCGGACATTTGCCTGTTATACTATCTGCAAAAAGAAAAGGAAGTGATAATATGAAGCATATTTTAATTGTCGAAGATGATAATCTTTTGAATAAAACGCTTACTTATAATTTGGAATTGGACGGTTACACAATAACTTCTGTTCTGAATGCAAGGACAGCCGCTGAATCATTAAAAACAAACATTTTTGATTTGGTATTGCTGGATATAAATTTACCAGACGGAAATGGTTATGACCTATGCCGTCTTATCAAGCCAGAGCATCCTGATACAGTAGTTATATTTCTAACTGCCAACGATCAGGAAAGCGATCAGATACGAGGATATGAAGCTGGTGCAGTGGATTATATCACGAAACCTTTTTCGATTAGTGCTTTGCAGCGAAAGATCAAAGCCATGTTTGCTATGTTGGAACATCACAAACCAGCTAAGGATATTTACGAGGATGGTAGCTTGTTTCTGGATTTTTCGGAACAATCTGCAAGTTTGAACGGGAAACCATTAGCACTTTCTGCGATGGAATATAAAATGTTGAACCTATTTCTTAAAAATCCGAAGCAGGTACTTACCCGCCAACAACTTTTAGAAAAACTGTGGGATGTTGATGAAAAATATGTAGATGAACATACCCTTACTACTTCTATCAGTCGTATTCGCAGTAAGATTGAAGCGGATGGCGACACATATATCAAAACGGTTTATGGTATGGGGTATCAATGGACAGGAGGCGAAAAGAAATGAATCTGAATAACCTTTCTGCTAAGAAAATTTGTAGACTGGTTAGTGCTGGCATGGTTTTCTCTATGCTGGTAATTACCGGTATTCTCGGCGGTATAATGCAGGATATACGAATTTTCATAGCGGGTGGAACATTGACACTCTGTGCATTTTTCTGGATTTGGCTATTGGTGCTGTCTTTTGGAAAACGCCTTTCTCATTTTACTTCTAATTTGTGCCGGACGCTGGACAACATGATTGATGGAAACGAGGAATTACAAAAGTCAAATGATAGTGAAACTCTTTTTGCCCGTATCAACCACCGCTTAATTCGGTTGTATGAGATTATGCAGAAAAACCGGCACAAGGTAGACATGGAACGACAGGAGCTTCAAATGCTGATTTCTGATATTTCACATCAAGTTAAAACGCCTGTCAGCAATTTGCAAATGGTAACGGACACACTTTTAACAAAGCCTGTTTCAGAAGAAGAACGGATGGACTTTTTACAAGGCATACGTAGTCAGACTGATAAACTGGATTTTCTGTTCCAAGCACTGGTTAAAACGTCCCGGTTGGAAACCGGAGCAATACGATTAGAAAAGAAAGACAGCAGCTTATTCCATACGCTTGCACAAGCCATGAGCAGTATTGTATATGCTGCAGAGAAAAAAGAAATTGCTGTATCCGTGGATTGCCCGGAAAATTTGATAATCTCCCATGACAGCAAGTGGACAAGCGAAGCCCTTTTCAATCTGCTGGACAATGCAGTAAAATACACTCCGTCAGGTGGAAAGATTTCTGTATCAGTGGTTCAGTGGGAAATGTACGTAGAGGTCAAAGTGACCGACACCGGCAAGGGCATTTCAGAAAGCAATCAGGCTGCCATCTTCCGGCGCTTCTATCGTGAGGAAGAAGTACACGATCAACAGGGTGTGGGAATAGGTTTGTATTTGGCTCGTGAGATTGTAACAAGGCAAGGGGGCTATATCAAGGTTGTTTCAGAGCTGAGGCAAGGCTCAGAATTTTCTATTATGCTTCCTGTAAGGTAAGATATAACCACTTTTTTTGAAATGTCCGAGCGTTGTAACATTTCACTCTGATTTTCGATAAAATTTTTTTCTATCTCGGACATTTGTGTAACATTTGTGGTTTACAATGGCTTTATCAACAGATAGAAAGCCTTGAAAGGAGCATTTGAATATGAGCATTTTACAAACAATCGACTTAAAGAAGTATTACGGCACAGAACCCAATATTACTCGTGCCCTTGATGGTGTAAATTTTACTGTGGAACAGGGAGAATTTGTTGCCGTAGTTGGAACTTCCGGCAGCGGTAAGTCTACATTGCTTCACATGATGGGCGGACTTGATAACCCTACTTCCGGCAGTGTGATTGTCCGGGGTGAAGAACTCGCGAAAAAGAATGATGAAGAATTGACAATTTTCCGCCGCCGCAATATCGGCTTTATCTTCCAAAACTATAATCTGGTTCCGATTTTGAATGTATATGAAAATATCGTCCTGCCTGTGGAACTGGATGGCGATACAGTAGACCAGAAATTTATGGACGAAGTTGTGTATATGTTGGCTTTAGAAGATAAACTGGAAAATATGCCGAACAATCTTTCAGGGGGTCAACAGCAACGTGTAGCGATTGCACGAGCTTTAATTACGAAGCCTGCGATTATCCTTGCTGACGAACCGACCGGAAATCTTGATAGCAAGACCAGTGCCGATGTGCTGGGGCTTTTGAAGCATACCAGCGGAGAATTTAATCAGACCATTGTAATGATTACTCACAACAACGAGATCGCTCAACTCGCAGACCGCATTGTACGGATTGAAGATGGTAAAATTGTTGGCTAAAGGAGGTGGGAATTATGAATTATCCTTTTGAAAATGATACCAGTGCAGTAATTAAAAAATTAGCACGAAAAAGTGTGCGTTTTGATAAGAAGAAAAACTTATTTTGCCTTTCGGCAATTATTGTAGCCGTTGCTATGATAATGATGTCGTTGCTCACAGTGCAAAATATCATTTATCAAAATCAGAAAGAAATCGAAGGATTACATCAAGGGATTTTCTTTGACATTACGCAGGACAGTAAAGAAAAGTTGTTAGCAAACGAAGAAGTAAAAAGTGTAGGACTTTCCTGTAATATCAAAACAGTGAAAGAAAATTCTAAAGAACTGTCTCTGATTTATTATGATGATGACATGCTTAGTTTGATTCCTGCCTTTGACGGAAAATATCCAGAGAAAGCAAGTGAAATTGCTGTTACAGATGCCTTTTTTGCCAGTGAAAATAAGTCTCCGGAAATCAACGCCATAGTTCAGTTGAATCTGGATGGTACTTTGAAGAATTATACTATTGTTGGTATTTATCATGATAAAACTTCTACCGCTTATCCTGTTTTTGTTTCACTTGAAAAATGCCGGGAATTACGTGGAAATAACCTGCTTAATGGATATGTTTGGCTTGAAAATGCAGATACCCTTACAAAAGACGAAGCAACAGAAATATTATCTCAAATTTCAGAGGAGACTGGACTGAATAATTGGACAGTCAGCAGTTACTATGATTATGTAAATACAACTTTGTCCTTCAGTAATTATGCGGTATATGGTGTAGTTGCTGCCATTTTGTTTTTAGCTGCCGCACTTGTAATTTACAGCATTTTCTATATTTCGGTTGGACAAAAAGTTGCTGAGTTCGGACAGCTTCGGACAATAGGGGCAAGTAAAAAGCAAATTTATAAAATAGTTCTTAAACAGGGATATATGCTTGCAGTTCCGGGGATTTTAATTGGTAGTATCATGGGAACGATCATCAGCTATTGTCTGCAATCAAAAGGCTGGTCAGTATTTGCATTTATTGTTTCTCTATGTGGCGCATGCCTTTTTGGAATACTGCTTGTTTATATTAGTGTTCGTAAACCAGCAAAAATTGCAGCGAATACTTCTCCAATTTCCGCCCTGAAAAATCCAGTGGGAATTGTAAATTACCGCACTCACAAAAGACATCGTATTACGCCTGTATATTTAGCGAAAATCAGCTTTTCCAGAAACAGAAAAAAATCTCTATTGACCATTTTATCATTGGGACTGTGCGGAGTTATATTTTTCCTTGCAGCAAGTTATCAGAGTTCTTTTAATGCCGAGAGTATGGCTCGTTATTGGGATATGAAGTACGGAGATTTCAAAATCAGCATTGATTTAGAAAACGAAAGTGAAAATTTGGATGCTCTCTTGCAGAAAGAATATTTTTCTGATTATGTAAAGCGTGTTGGAGATATAGAGGGAGTTAGCAATATATTTACTTATGCTACCGTACCAGTTGATTTCTCAACAGACAATGATATTTCAGATAGCACCTTGATGCTCGGCTATAATGAAAAGGATTTGGCGTCGCTAAATGCAGCGGTTTTGTCTGGAAATATTACTGATGATACAGAATTAGTTGTAAGTGATCCCGAACGTATTTATGATGTTTACCATTGGAAACCTCAAATTGGGGATACTGTGACCTTTAATTTCAAAAATCATAGTGGTAAAACAATAACAAAAGCATTCAAAATTGGTGCAATCACTTCCAGCAATGATGGAATGGGTGGCTATATTTTCAGAATGCCGGAAAATATACCAATATATGATTCCGGCTATAATCGCATTTGGAATTTTTGTGCTAATCTGTGCCACAGATTGCCCGACCTCAATCGTCCAACCGATAAAAGTTTGTATGAATGACGCTGCATCATGGAAGAATGATTTACAATCGGAAAGGAACACATCTGACTGTACTGCCTGAAAAAGAGTGGTTGTCAACGAATACCATGCAAGAAGGAACAAGGTTGTTTGGAACATTACCGTTTTTGCTTTATACTGTCCTGCAAGTCGCTCTTTTTGTGTTTCGTATTTTGCTTTTGCATTCTGATAGGCTGTCCGGTCACAGGCTTCACATTTTTCATAGAGTACCGGCTTTTCTACCGGTATCTCTACGATTTTCTGATGTGTCCGGGCATAATCCCGTTGTTGTGTTAAGCATCGTATTTTATCTTGACATTCCCCTATCGTGACGTTTGCGCTTCGCAGCTTCTCTTTCTCGATCCGCAATGCTCTGTCTGCCAGCTTCAAGTCGTTCTTTAATGCTTGAATATTCCCGGCTCTGTTCTCTTTGTTTAATTTCTCGTTCAAGGTCAGAGATTCGTTGAGCTGCGTCTTCAGTTCCACGATAAGCTGGTCTTTCTGTTCCAGTTCTTCTTGTATCTCCTCGGTCAAGAGCAGAAGTTCTTCCAACTGTTCGGCGTTCTTTGATTCTCTGGATTCGTTCATCTATATCACGTCCTTTCTCTATCTGCTGTTCCAGTTCAGCAATTCGGTGTTCTGTTTCAGTAATAAACTGTTTTCGCTGTTCAGCTTCTGTGCCAATTTCTGCCATTGCTGATTTTCGTTTTCCAAAAGTTCTATCTTCGTTTTCTGTTCTTCCATCTTGGAAAGCAGTTCCTCGGTATTTGGCAAAATGTTGAGCAGCTCGGATAACTCGCTGTTTAATTTTTGCAATTTCTGATTCTGTTCCTGCATAAGAGAGAGTTGGGTGTCCCGGTTCTGCATTTCCAGAATCATTTCTGCCATTAAGGTCTGCTGTTCTTCGATTTGCCCAATCATGGATTCCATTAAGGGTATAATTTCCCGGCTTTCTTCTAATGTCATTTAATCGCTCCTTCCATAATGATAATGCACCCGATACTTTTCCAAAGGTGTCCAGTATCTTTTGCAATAACGTGTTTTGTTGTTTTATGATTTGATTTTCCGCTACTTTCCACGAACCTTTTATTTCCTGCCCGGCAAGAAACTTTTGTTCAATCTTTCTTGCGTCAGCGCCTTCATGGATGGTAGGAATCTGGAGTTTTCCCTGTCTTTTCATAAGAACGGTGATCGACCTGATTATGCAAAGGCAGATGTTCATTACACACCTTTGCCCACTCACTCCGCCACAGTTCACAAGTTTTTTGGATTGTTCCATCCAGTAGCATCGGTCAGCACCCGTTTCCATTGCAGGCGGTTTCTTGCACCAATCTTCTGAATTCCGTTTTCGTCTAATACAGGGATACGGATTCCATGACGGTCAGGGTTTTTCTTATCCTGCCACCAGTTCGGATGGGATTCATCAATCACGATATTTCCTTTTATCTCTGACAAAATCCCAATCCTTGACTTCTTTCTTTCCCCCAAGAATGATCCGGGTTAAAAGGACGCATAGTCAGAAGCAGATGGACATGGGGGTTGCCATCCCCTTTGTCGTGGATACTCCAATCAGCGCACATTCCTCTATCTACAAAAGTTTTTTGGATATAGTCGGTTGTATATTGAATTTGTTCCTGTCTGCTCCATTCTTTGGGGAAGGGCAAATTCAAATGACCTGCCAAGTTGGGCATCTGCATTTTTTTCAATCTTCAATACCTCATTCCATAACCTCTGTTTCTGAAATGTGATTTTAAATTTTTCTAAAGCAGCTTCTTTATCTTCTGACCTTTTGTATCGGACAGATTTTTGAAAGCGTTTTATATTTTCTTCTGGTACTATCTGCCATTCAGGAGGTGCGTTTTCGCACATCATCAGCCGGGTGTAGACCACTTCTTTTTTAGAAGTGTAATAACTGATTCTCCCGGTTTCCTCGTTTTTCATCACATCCCCATTGAGATATGCGGAAGCGGAGATAACAGATTTCCCTTTACTTCGTCCGACTATTTTGACTGTGTAATGAAAAATCGCCATGTCTGGATTCCTCCTTTCTGCACATCCGGCATAGATTTCCGGCAACATTGCTTTCAGTTTTAGAAAAAGCAGCATTGCCGGAACGCCCTCTGCGTAAGAGTGCCCTGCGCATAGCAGCCTGCATGGAATGCGCCTCTCTGGCGAAGAGTGCCTCCTGCGGCATGAGCAGGTCTGGCTGAAAGCCCCGCCGACGGAACGAGCCCGGCAAGCGTGAGCGCAGACCGGTTGCCACTTGTGGCAAACTTATTGGGACGACCTCTGGTTGTCCATAAGTGCGCCCTTCATGAAAAAGCAATGAAGGGAATGAAAAACTCATCCCCTCCGCCATTACACTTCCTCCATATCGGTATTTGTTTCTTTCTGCATTGCCTTTGAGAAAAATTTCCCATTGGCTTCCTGCCTTTTCAGAAAACCAATCAGCTTTGGGATGTCTTCTTCCTCAATAGGCGCACCAAGAACGGATTCCACCGCACCGCCAATCTGACAGAGCCTATGGGTTCGTTTTTTACTTTCTTCGGCTTTCTTTCGTTTCAGAAGTTCTTTCTTCTGTGCTGCATATCGTTTTGCTTTTTCAAGGCTTTCCTGCTCTTTCTTTTCCATTTCAAGCATTCGTTCTTCATAACTTTTTGTTGATTTTGCCATTATTACATTCTCCCTTTCCTTTGCAAACATAAGTTCTTGGTTGCGTATCAGAAGAAGCACATGGTATAATCTTCTTGCGTGTAGGTATATCATGGCTTCGGTCTGATAGAACCTTTGGCGGTTTCTTGGGAAGCCGCCTTTTTAATTTGCCGCAGTTCTTGTTACGGCTTTTACATTTCCTCTATCCCTCAAATCACGACCTTCATTCGCTTCCATAAACATTTCCAGAATATCGGTTTTAATCAGGACTTTGCGACCAACCTTTAATACTGGAAGTTTCTTCCATTCTACAAGCTGTCTTAAGGTGTTTCTGCCGATTCCCGTATAGTCGGCAGCTTCTTCGATGGATAATGCAATTTTTCTTTGCGTCATATAATCACCTCCTTATAAATTGCATTATGCAATTCCTGTGATGTAAGTATATCCTTTTCACATCTTTTTGTCAAGCGTTACGAAATGTTAAAAATAAATATTGCATTGCATATTGCAATTTCGGAAAAACAATGCTATAATTCATACATACCGAAAAAGGAGGCAGTCAGCATGAAAGATAAAGAACTACGCAAGCTGATAGGCAGCAGAGTAAAACAGCGCCGTCTGGAATTGAATCTGACACAGCCTTATGTCGCAGAGAAGATGGGAGTTACCGCTTCTACAATCCTGCGTTATGAGAATGGTTCGATTGACAATACGAAAAAAATGGTGCTGGAAGGTCTTTCGGAAGCACTCCATGTATCTGTGGAATGGCTCAAAGGGGAAACAGATGAATATGAAACCGACATTACGGATAAGAGAGAATTACAGATTCGTGATGCGATGGGAGATATTCTGGAACAGTTACCGCTTGCCCTTACCAAAGAAGAAGATGCTTTTTCAAAAGATTTATTACTGCTGATGTTAAAACAATATGGTCTGTTTTTGGATTCCTTCCAGTTCGCCTGCAAAAACTTCAAGGGGAATGCTGGTCAGACGGATATTGCCAAAACAATAGGGTTTGAATCGAATGATGAATATAATGAGATTATGTTCTTAAGGGAAATCACTCACACCATCAATGCTTTTAATGAGATGGCAGACGTTGTAAGGCTCTATTCCAAGAAACCAAAAACAGCAGAACAAAGGCTTGCAAATCTTTTATCAGAAGTCTTATACGAAGATTCCGAATCGGTATAGTAAGACAACCGGAGTTATGATATACTTACACGCACGAAGCATTTCATCAGTTCCGATTGTCTAATATCGAAAGGAGACATACGATTATGGCAAAAGGATCTGTAAGAAAAAAAGGAAAGAAATGGTACTACCGCTTCTATGTAGAGGACGCAAGCGGCAATCTTGTTCAGAAAGAATGCGTTGGAACAGAAAGCAAAAGTGAAACTGAAAAACTGCTCCGTCAGGCAATGGATGATTATGAGAAAAAGAAATTTGTTGCCAAAGCGGAAAATCTCACAGTCGGACAGCTTCTGGATGTGTGGGCAGAGGAGGAATTAAAAACAGGTACGCTCAGCAATGGTACGGTGGAGAATTACCTCGGAACAATCCGAAATATCAAGAAACACCCATTGGCAGAACGGAAACTGAAAAATGTAACCTCTGAACATTTGCAATCTTTCTTCGATTTGCTTTCCTTCGGGGGAGTTCATCCCGACGGAAAAGAGAGAAAGGGTTACAGCAAAGATTATATCCATTCTTTTTCCGCAGTCATGCAGCAGTCCTTCCGTTTTGCAGTATTTCCAAAGCAGTATATTACGTTCAATCCCATGCAGTATATTAAACTGCGGTATCAGACGGATGAAGTGGATTTGTTTTCCGATGAGGATATGGACGGAAATGTCCAACCAATTTCACGAGAAGATTATGAAAGATTGCTTGCTTATCTGCAAAAAAAGAACCCAGCCGCAATACTTCCAATCCAGATAGCCTATTATGCCGGGCTTCGTATTGGAGAAGCCTGTGGTTTGGCGTGGCAGGACGTAAATCTGGAAGAACAATGCCTTACCATAAGACGCAGCATCCGATATGATGGCTCAAAGCGCAAATATATCATCGGACCAACCAAGCGGAAAAAAGTAAGGGTTGTTGATTTTGGAGATACGCTGGTAGAGATTTTCCGTAATGCCCGGAAAGAGCAGTTAAAAAATCGAATGCAGTACGAAGAACTTTATCACACGAACTACTACAAAGAGGTCAAAGAGAAAAACAGAGTGTACTACGAATATTATTGCTTAGACAGAACAGAGGAAGTCCCGACAGATTATAAAGAAATTTCTTTTGTCTGCTTAAGACCGGATGGTTGTTTGGAACTTCCAACTACTTTGGGGACTGTTTGCAGAAAGGTGGCAAAAACATTAGAGGGATTTGAAGGCTTTCATTTCCACCAGTTACGTCACACCTATACAAGCAACCTTTTAGCAAATGGAGCAGCCCCAAAAGATGTGCAGGAATTGTTAGGACACTCAGATGTCAGTACCACAATGAACGTCTATGCTCACTCCACACATATTCAACACATCGGAGTTTATGCCGATTGGCTTGCTGACCGACATCGCGAAGTCGTTCAGCATATCAGAGTCGAAGGCAGGAATGCTTATAACAGTATATTCATGGATAGTCATGCTGCTGTCCCTCCCAGCATATAATAGGCAGGAATGCTTATAACAGTATATTCATGGATAGTCATGCTGCTGTCCCTCCCACTAATACTTCTGGTGTCGAAGATCGATTTCAGAAAATTGTTCATGGGAACGATCGCATTGTTTGGAATATGTCAGATCATGTCGGTGCTTGCACCGAGCTATGGAGTGCTCATGGCGTCCCGAATCGGTGTTGCCTGCACCCATGCGATATTCTGGTCCATAGCATCGCCGGTGGCGATAAGACTGGTAAATGAGGAACACAGGTCATTTGCACTCAGCATGGTCGTAACAGGAACCTCCATAGCGACCATAGCCGGACTGCCGCTTGGAAGACTTGTGGGACAGTATATGGGATGGAGAGTTACGTTTCTCATTGTCGGAATCATAGCGTTTGCAGTGCTCGTATATATGGCGTTTGTTTTCCCGAAGATAGCGAGCGGAGAGCAGTTCCATGTAAAGGATCTTCCGGCACTCCTGAAGAATCCGGTGCTCATCTGTCTGTATGTCCAGACCATACTTTTTGTGCTTGGATATTACACAGTTTACAGTTATATAGAACCATTCATGCAGCAGGTCGCAAAGCTGCAGAACAATGTCATAACCATAGTGCTCCTGATATTTGGTGCCACGGGACTTCTTGGAAGTTATCTGTTTTCAAAGCTGTATGACAGACATAGATTTGCATTTATAGGTACAGTTATGGCTACGCTTCTTGCATGGTTGCTGCTTTTGCTTCCAGCATCAAAGAGCCTGGCAACTATGGTCATTCTCTGTGCATTCTGGGGAATCACGGCCATGGCGTTTAACGTAACTACTCAGTCGGAGGTCATCAGAAGTGTGGATGAGAAGGGGGCTGCCGTGGCGACAGCCATATATTCCGGACTTTTCAATCTTGGAATCGGAGGTGGAAGCTGGATCGGCGGAATAGTGTGTGACAAAGGTGCGATATCGTATATAGGATTTGTGGGTGCGGTATTTGCGGTTATATCAGTTCTATTCTTTGCATTTGTACTTCTAAGAAAATTGAGACAGAGTGTGAACTGACAGCGTATTTGCATATAATTAAATGTAATTGAAATATAATGGCGCGGCAGTGCTGACGTACAGGTTCGGTTTTGAACATGACATGTCAGGACTGCCGTTTTTTTAGTAAGTTTCAAATAATAGGTTGACAAATTATCAAAATGATAATATCATGTAAACAACTTGCAGATATTATCAAAATGATAATAATGGCAATAGTGATGACGCATGTAGATATACTTATATGTTTTATAAGGAATCCGTGCCTTTGTGGATTTTCTTATGAAAGCAGAGAGCAGAAAATTGAAAATCGAAAATTTGCCAATCAAAAATTTTAAGTTGATAGTTGAATGGAGAAGGAGAAGAATTATGGACAATAACAAGAAAAAGACACTTATAGTAGTTGACATGCAGAATGATTTCATCGATGGAGCACTCGGGACAAAGGAGGCTGTTGCCATCGTGGAGAATGTGAAAAATAAGATAAAAGAGTATGCTGACCGCGGGGATGAGATCATCTTCACAAGGGATACGCATTATGAGAACTACATGGAAACCAACGAGGGAAAGCATCTTCCGATCCCTCACTGTATAGAGGAGACCAAAGGCTGGGAGATCGCAGATGGTCTTGAGGTTCCGGGCGCTATATACATCAACAAGACCAGCTTTGGATATACAGGCTGGGGAGACTTTGATCTTCAGGATGTTGAGATGGTCGGACTCTGCACAGACATTTGTGTTGTGTCCAATGCACTCATCATCAAGGCTCTGTACCCGGAGATAAATGTCAAGGTGGATGCGAGGTGCTGTGCCGGAGTGACGCCGGAGAGTCATGAGGCTGCGCTTGCCACCTTGTCGATGTGTCAGGTGGATATAATCAGATAACGGCGGAAATGTACAGGAGGATGAAGCAGACTTATGAAGACATATGAGATGAGTGATGAGGAAAAAGAATTCCTTGCGGGATATGACCTAACAAAATATGACAGACCATCTGTTGCCGCGGATGTGGTTGTATTTTCTGTTATGAAGGATGACGAGTACGATGATGTAAGAAGACTTCAGGAGAAGAAACTTAAGATACTCCTGATAAGAAGAGGTGGATTTCCATATAAAGGATGCTGGGCTATGCCTGGTGGGTTCTGCAAAAAGGGAGAGGATGTCATAGATTCCGCCAGAAGAGAGCTTTGCGAAGAGACCGGTATAGGAGATGCATATGCAAAGCTTGTCGGAGTGTATGGCGAGCCGGGCAGAGATCCGAGAGGCTGGGTCATATCATCAACTTATATGGCACTTATGAATGCCAGAGCCTGTCATCTGAAGGCAGGAGATGATGCACAGGATGCGAGATGGTTTACGGTTGAACTGACAGATGTTTCAACAGAGATGTCAGGTGCAGGTGGACATTCTGTGAACGAGATGTCAACAAAGGTGTCAGGCACAGGCGAAGAAATTGTTAAAAATGAAGATGAAGCTTCACGTAAAGTCCAAAATGAGAAAAGATACAGGTTGGTTCTCAAGGATGCAGATTCTGATATAAAACTTACGGCAGTGCTGCGCAGAACAGATATGAGCTCATGTGGACGAAGCTCGGACAGTTACGATATAGAGGAATGTGAAGGACTGGCATTTGACCATGCAAGGATCATAACAGAAGCGGTGCTCGGACTGCGGGAGGATGTCAGGAGAGACATGAAGCTGGCATTTGACCTGCTGCCGGAGAGATTTACACTCACTGAGCTTCAGAATGTATATGAACAGATATGGGACATGGAACTCACCACACCTAACTTCAGAAGAAAGATTGCGGAATATGTTGAGGAGACTGATGCATATCAGGCCGGTGAGAGATACAGACCTGCCAAATTATTCAGGCGCAGGACAGACGTAAGATAATGAGGTGTAGCGTAAGGGACTAACATAGAGAGAAAGGGGACAAATATATGACTTTGAAAGAATTTGTGAGAAATGAGATAGAGGGCTGGAAGAAGCTGGAGGTCGCCTGGCTGCTTATAGCATGTGCGGTCATCGTGGGACTGTCCATATACTGGGATGATACGGTTATGGGGATCATATCATCAACCACAGGCGTGATCTGTGTGGTATGCACGGGAAAGGGAAAGTTGTCAGCGTACATATTCGGTCTTGTGAATACTGTGCTTTATGCAATCATATCGTATAAGGCGGCGTTGTACGGAGAGACGATGCTCAATGCGCTATATTATGTGCCTATGCAGTTTGTTGGATTCTATGTATGGTCAAGACATATGAACGATGAGACGCATGAGGTCAGAAAGAAACACATGAAGGCAGTGGGCAGGATATTCATGGTGCTGGCGGTGGCACTCGGCACATTCCTATATGGACTACTGTTAAAGAGACTTGGGGATGCTATGCCATTTGTGGATGCATTTACAACAGTTTCATCGGTTGTGGCGATGGTTGTATCTGTAAGGATGTTCGCGGAGCAGTGGTGGATATGGATCGTAGTAGATGTGTTTACAATATATATGTGGGCACGAAACTTTATGAGTGGCAATGACAACATAGCGACGCTGCTCATGTGGATAGTGTACCTTGGAAACGCCGTTATTATGTGCGTCAGATGGGAGCGTGAAGTCAGGAGAAATCGCCTGGACGAAGCACACGTTTTCGAAGACAGTACGGCGGCAGAGTAAGGGAGGCTGACAAATGATGTATAGATATAAGGTAGGAATGTATGGGGGTTCGTTTGATCCACTTCATATAGGGCACATCCATGATATCATACGTGCTGCGGCGATGTGCGAGGAACTGTATGTGATGATAAGCTGGTGCGAGGGCAGAGAGTCTACCTCTAAGGAACTGAGATATCGCTGGATACTCAACAGCACAAGACATCTGCCAAATGTTAAGATAATCATGATAGAGGATAAGGCGGTCTCAAAGGAAGAATATAATACGGATTATTACTGGGAAAAGGGAGCTCAGGATATCAAGGACACGATAGCAAAGCCCATAGATGCAGTGTTCTGTGGTTCGGATTATCTTGGAACCGGCAGATTTGAGAGCCTGTATTGTCCGGAGAGTGAGATCGTGTACTTTGACAGGGCGGAGGTTCCGGTATCCTCGACAGAGATCCGCGAGTGGGCAACGGCACACTGGGAGTATATTCCAGAGGTGTGCAGGGATCACTACGTCAGAAAGGTTCTGGTGGTCGGCGGTGAATCCACAGGAAAATCCACACTGGTTGAGAATCTTGCACTGGCATATAACACGAATTTTGTACGGGAGATAGGGCGTGATACCTGTGAGTACGCGGGTGGCGAGGAGTTCATGGTTGAAGATGATCTGGTGGAGAACTTCATCAGACAGAAGGACGAGGTCCGCAGGGCAGCCAGGTATAGCAACAGACTGTTGTTTGTGGATACCGATGCGCTGACTACAGGATTCTATTGTGATCTGCTCATGGATGATGACGAACAAAAACGCAGGCTCACGGATATGGCGGATGCGATAAATGCAACAAATGAGTGGGATCTGGTGTTGTTTCTTGATCCTGATGGAACGGATTTTGTTCAGGACGGAACTCGGAATGAGGATATAATGCGGGAGAGAAGACATTACAGTGATTTGCTTAAGGCGTGGTTTGACAGGCATGGAGTACACTGTGAGACGATATCGGGAGATTATCTTTGCCGGTTTAACACCGCGAAAAAACTCATTGAGGAACGACTTGCGATAACCACTGTATTTTAAATAAAAATGATGATGTATTTAAACATTCACAACATGGTTTTTAAAACAACGTGTTGTGGATGTTTTTGTCTGTTTTTTATCGTATTTATGACTATGAATAAAATGCCAATGATGATACAATAGTAGATAATGTAACAACTATTATAGTTGGAAAAGACTGAAAAAGTAAATGAAATGCAAAAGGAAAAAGTACAGGTGAAGACAGAACCGTACAAATATATTGGAGAGGTGGACAAACATGGCAAAGTATATCTTGAGCTGCTGCTCAACAGCAGATCTTTCAAAGGAGCATTTTGATAAAATAGACGTGAAATATATATGCTTTCACTACGAGCTTGATGGTGTGGAGCATCCTGATGACCTGGGACAGACCATGCCATTTGAGGAATTTTACAGGAAGATGACAGAAGGTGCGGCTACTAAGACATCACAGGTGAACTCAGATGAATATTATGATTTTTGGAAACCTTATCTTGAACAGGGGTATGACATACTTCACCTGACGCTGTCATCGGGAATAAGCGGCTCTATAAACTCTGCAAATATTGCCAGGGAGGATCTGGAGGAAGAATTCCCTGACAGGAAACTCTATGTGGTTGATTCTCTGGGAGCGTCCTCAGGCTATGGGCTCATCATGGACACGCTGGCAGGCATGAGGGATGAAGGCAAGTCCATAGACGAGCTGCATGACTGGATAGAACAGCATAAGCTGGACCTGAACCACTGGTTCTTCTCAACAGATCTCACATTTTATATCAGAGGTGGAAGAATATCCAAGACTGCTGGAACAGTCGGCACAATACTTGGAATATGTCCACTTCTCAACATGGATGATGAGGGCAGGCTGATACCGAGATCAAAGGTAAGAGGTAAAAAGAAGGTTATTCAGGAGATCGTAAAGCGCATGGAGGAGAATGCACAGGATGGGCTTGATTATTCAGGTAAGTGCTATATATCGCAGTCTGCATGTATGGATGATGCCGAGGCTGTGGCAAGGCTTGTTGAGGAGAGATTTCCAAAACTTGACGGTAAGGTGGAGATAAATTATATAGGAACGACCATAGGAAGTCATACAGGACCTGGCACAGTTGCCTTGTTTTTCTGGGGCAAAAGACGTCAAGGGTAGGATAATACATTGTGCATTCATTTTTCCACTGCTATAATGTAAGAAGAGTTTATATTTATTAATTTTTGATGCGCTTGGGTCGATTTTGATATTTAAGACCGGACGATACAGGCTATGTGTTGAAGGCTGGAGGAGAGAGAATGGATAATACAATTGATAAAAGCATACAAATGGACAGCCGGATGAAAGAATTTTTCGAGTGCATAGGTGGGGACGCGGATACACAGCAGCAGAGAATCCAGTGTATAAGGAATGGTCTTGCTGCTATTGCTGACAGGCTCAGGCTGGGAAAGGCGGAGATTACTGTTGATATTCCGAAAAACAGGTTTATGCCGCTTGGAGAAAGAAGCAGCGCAGTATTATACGAGGAAGAAGGGGCTGAATTGGGTATCCCCGTTGATATAGAGATGAAGATCAGAACCGGTGGCACTGTGTTTATCAAGGATTACCCATATGGTCCGGGCTATTCAGAAGAGGAGATACAGACACACAGGTTTATATTCAGGGAGATATTTATTCAGTACAACCGGACATTAGCTCAGTGCATGCTTGAAAAGATCATGCATACAGATATCAACACAGGTGTAGCCAATCAGGATTCCCTGATGTATTATGCGGTGAATCTGATAAAAAACGGACGGATTGGTGATTATACAGGCATCTTTTTTAATATCCACAATTTCAAGTATGTGAATAAGGTTTTTGATTATTCACAGGGAGATGTGATACTTAGGAATTATGCGCAGATGGTGAAGTCATACCTTGACAGCGATGAGGAGATAGCAAGACTTGGAGGAGATAATTTCGTTGTAATCTGTCGTAATGAGAATGCGTCTGATTTTATAAATAAGATTAAAGATGTCCATATAAGCCATGAGTACAGATCTGACAAAAGAGAATTCCAGCTGGGTGTTACAGCGGGTATAGCAGGTCTGGAAGGCGTTGCTAAGCCGAGGGAAGTCATGGCCAGAACCAGCATTGCGTATCAGGCTGCCAGAAAAAACGGAGCGGGCTCCATAGTGGTATATACAAAAGAGATTCAGAAGCATCTTATGGATGACCAGGAGATCCTGGCTGCTTTTCCGCAGGCACTTGCTGCGGCTGAGTTTGTAGTATATTATCAGCCAAAGGTGAGGATTGCAGACAAAAGCATATATGGTGCGGAGGCACTTGTCCGCTGGGTGAGAGATGGGCAGGTGGTTACACCTGCGAGATTTATTCCACAGCTTGAGAGAGAGGGCAGTGTGTGCAGGCTTGACTACTATATGCTTGAGCAGGTATGCGGTTTTTTGAAAAGCAGACTGGATAAAGGTCAGAAGATCGTGCCTGTATCAGTCAATTTTTCCAGAAGGCATCTGGAAGAAAGTGATCTGGTAGAACGTATAACAGGTACCATAGACAGATTTGGGATAGACAGAAGTTATATTGAGATAGAGCTCACAGAAAGTGAGGATTATCAGAATTATGAGATCATGTCCAGCGTTATAAGAAGACTCAAGGAACGAGGCATAAGTACATCCATAGATGATTTTGGCACAGGATTTTCTTCACTCAACATGATCAAAAAGGTTGACCTTGATACCATCAAGATAGACAAATCGCTGATACCTTTTGATGATGTAAACAATAATAAGCACCAGGATATAGTAATGTTTTCAAGCATAATAAACCTCATAGGCAGACTCGGAAAAAAGTCGGTTGCGGAGGGAGTTGAGACACATCAGCAGCTTGACTATCTGAAAAAGCTTGGCTGTGATATAGTACAGGGATATGTGTTTGATAAGCCTCTTCCAAAGGATGAATTTGAGCACAGACTGGAGTTTGGATATAGTTTATGAATGTTCTGATATGCCTTTGTATATTGAAAGAAGGATTTTATCGCATTTTAACGCTTGACAAAAGCGTTTCTCAGTTCAATTCTCGACACATAATAGAGTGCCTGTATGTTGTATGCTGTGGCACGGACTAAAAAGAACGAGAGGTTTCACAGATGAAGAGTAGACAGGTAAGGAATTCACTGTTGCTGGTTTTGACAGCTTTTATATGGGGCGTAGCCTTTGTTGCACAGAGACAGGGAGGAGATACGGTTGGACCGTTCTCTTTCAACGGAATACGATCGCTGATCGGCGGTGCTGTTCTTATACCGGTCATATTTATAATTGACAGGATAAAACCGTCTGATAGGAAACCGCGCAATAGATCAGATAGAAAGAGACTTGTGATTGGAGGTATATGCTGTGGAACTGTTCTGTTCCTGGCAAGCTCTGCACAGCAGCTTGGTCTTTATATGGGAATACCGGCGGGGAAAGCGGGATTTCTCACAGCGTGTTACATATTGCTGGTTCCAATACTGAGTCTGTTTTTGAAGAAGAAATGTGGCTGGAATATATGGCTTGGAATAGTTATAGCTGTGGTGGGGCTTTATCTGCTTTGTATGAGCGGGTCACTGTCATTTCAGAGCAGCGATCTTATGATGCTTGTATGTGCATTGCTTTTTGCTGGACATATACTTGTGATAGACCACTTCTCACCTCTTGTGGATGGAGTTAGAATGTCCTGTATACAGTTCTGGGTATGTGGAATTCTCAGCATATTCCCGGCGTTTTTCTCTGAGATGCATCACAGTGTGGCCGGGATTGCGGCGTGGGTTCAGCCTCTCGGTACATTGAGTGCGTGGATTCCTATACTATATGCAGGAGTATTGTCGTGCGGAGTGGCATATACACTTCAGATAGTTGGACAGAACGGACTAAATCCTACAGTCGCATCAATGATCATGAGTCTTGAATCGGTATTTTCTGTCATTGCCGGCTGGTTGATACTTGGTGAGAAGATGGGAGGCCGGCAGCTGGCAGGATGTGGGCTGATATTTGCGGCAATACTTCTTGCCCAGATCCCGGTCGGACGAGAAAAGAAAGAGATGGTATGAACATCTTGAGAGTCGATGATAAAAATACTTTGTTTTCACAAGAAAAAATATGCAGCAGGTGTACATATATCGCTGAAACACTTGAAAAAAATACGAGTTTTTATTTACTTGCAAAAATGGGTTGACATTAAAATACTTCAGTGCTAATTTAGGTACCGAACAAAGAGCAAATGCAAAGAACAGAATACGGTCGTCAAAGATCGCATACTTCAGAGAGCCGCCGGTTGGTGTGAGACGGTGTATGTCCTTGATGATTATCCTCTGCGAGCAGTACACTGAATTCCTTGGTCATGAGATATCAGGGACAATAGGTGTCACCGGTTTTCTACCGTTACATAGAAGCTTATTTCAATAGACATTGAGTAGTGGTCAGGCGAGATGAGATCAGAGAGGTCATCCTTTTATGATGGCAAATAAAGTGGTAACGCGGAAGTATACAGGCTTTCGTCTTTATGAGATTGCATAGAGACGAAAGCCTTTTTTAATGTGTTTTTTATGTATAAACTCTTTGTACGAATAAATCATGTATCAGCCAGCTTGAGGTCATTACGGATTCATGAGCAGGCATATACTTAAAAAGGAGCCGCTGCAAGGCGGGAGAAAGGAGAAAGATATGAATAGTTTAGTTATCATTCTTATCGCAGTAGTAGTTTTAGGTGCTGGCTATCTTGGCTATGGAAGATGGCTTGCAAATAAGTGGGGTGTAGATCCAAATGCAAAGACCCCGGCAGTTGCAAACGAGGATGGAAAGGATTATGTTCCTTCATCAAAGCTTACAGTATTCGCACATCAGTTTTCATCGATAGCAGGTGCCGGTCCTGTTCAGGGACCTATCATCGCAGCCATGTTCGGATGGGTTCCAGTTTTACTCTGGCTGCTTGTCGGAGGCGTATTCTTCGGTGCAGTTCAGGATTTTGGTGCACTTTACGCGTCAGTTAAAAATGGTGGTAAGTCGATAGGACTTGTCATCGAGAAGTACATAGGCAAGGCAGGAAGAAGATTCTTCTCACTGTTCTGCTGGCTCTTTACACTTCTTGTTATAGCAGCATTTACATCGATGGTTTCATCGACATTTAACGGTTTCACAGCAGGAGCTGATGGAGCTATGACAAAGAACTTCAATGGTGCTGCAGCGGCAACAGTTTCAATGTTGTTCATAGTAGTAGCCATGGTATTCGGTGTGGTTATGAAGACATGCAAGAATATGAAGGAGTGGCTCAAAGCTATAGTAGCCATCGCCCTCATCGTTGCAATGTTTGCAGTAGGTATGAAGCTTCCTTGGTACTTAAATGGAGCCCAGTGGAATTACGTAATCATGGCTTACCTCTTCCTCGCATCAGTACTTCCAATGTGGTTACTCATGCAGCCAAGAGATTACATGACAACATTCATGCTGGTAGGCATGCTGATTGGTGCATTTGTCGGTGTCCTGGTCGGACATCCGGACATGAACCTGAATGCTTTCAACGGTTTCACAGTTGTATCATCAACAGGTGTTAAGAGTTATCTGTTCCCAACACTGTTTGTAACTATCGCCTGTGGTGCGGTTTCCGGTTTCCACAGCCTTGTTTCATCAGGAACATCATCAAAGACAGTAAAAAATGAAAAAGATATGCTTTTCGTAGGTTACGGCGCAATGATCCTTGAGACACTCCTCGGAGTTATCTCACTTATAGTAGTTGGTGCTGTCGCAGTTGGCGGCAAGGCTCCGGAGGGTCTTACACCTTTCCAGATCTTCTCACAGGGTATCGCAGGATTTCTCGAGAAGTTCGGACTTCCAAACTCAGTTGCAAATGTATTCATGACAATGTGTGTATCAGCACTTGCTCTTACATCACTTGACTCAGTTGCACGTATCGGACGTATGTCATTCCAGGAGCTCTTCATGGGAGACACAACAGATACATCCAAGATGCCTGTATGGCAGAAGATACTTACAAACAAGTATTTTGCAACAGTTATAACACTGTTCTTTGGTTATCTTCTCTGCAAGGGTGGATATTCAAATGTATGGCCACTCTTCGGATCAGCAAACCAGATGCTTGCAGCCCTTGTACTTATAGGCGTAGCAGTATTCCTCAAGGCAACAAACAGAAAGCACGCAATGCTCTACCCACCTATGCTGATAATGCTTGCTGTTACATTCACAGCCATCGTGCTCAATGTAATAGGCAATATTCAGAAGTTCCAGGCTGGTACAGCAACATTCCTTGTAGAGGGACTTCAGCTTATAGTTGCAGTATTCCTCATCGTGCTTGGTATCATCGTGGCTATCACATGTATCAAGAAGCTTGTTCTTATGAAGAAGGAGAATGCTGAGAAGGCAGAGGCTTAATTGATGAGTGGGGGGAATCCCCGATAAAGATTTTAAATATAATATCTACCAAAAGATCAGGCAATTGGTGAAATACCGATTGCCTGATTTTTTATGTTTACATGGCATGGCTGTAATCAACATTAAGGATTGACAGGCTGAAGTCTTTGAAGGAAAATAATAGGGAAAATGAGGAATGTCATTCTCTATGAGATATTTGGACATTTGGAATAGTGGAGGAAATACAGACATGATACAGGATATAGAACCACAGAGGTTTAATAATCAATACAGTAACAGGAGAGAACCAGAGGATCACGATATGGTTCTCTCTTTTTCTGAGAAAATGATATTTGCGAAAGTTATGGATGATGAGAACCTGCTTGGGTTTATGACGTATGGAGAACTGAAGAAAATAACTGGATGTGGCAGGAAAATAGAGGATCTGGTTTATCTCTTTTCAATAGATGATACCGCATATTTTATGTGGAATGGAGATAACAGACTTGCTGCCCCGGGATATGATTACCGAAGCATGTATAAGACAAGGGCTTGCCATCCGAAGACTGCGGTTCTTGCGGCGGCGACCGGCTGGCATCTGTCGCTTTGGTACAGGACCAACAGGTTCTGTGGTGCCTGTGGAGAGAGAACTGTTCATGATGAGAAAGAGAGGATGCTCAGATGTCCGTCATGCGGCAGGCTGATATTTCCTGTCATAGCTCCTGCTGTCATAGTGGGCGTGATCGACGGCGACAGGATCATACTTACCACATATGCGGGCAGGGAGTACAAGAGATATGCCCTGATAGCGGGATTTACCGAGATAGGGGAGAGCGCTGAGCAGACCGTCAGACGAGAAGTCATGGAGGAGGTCGGCATCAGCGTTAAGAATATCACTTATTACAAGTCACAGCCATGGGGCTATGACAGCAATCTCCTCATGGGGTATTTCTGCCAGGCGGACATACCGGAGGGCGGTGATGGACACCTGACAATAGACAGACAGGAGCTTGCAACCGGAGAGTGGGTGAACCGTGATGATATTCCAGACTATCCGGAGCATCTGAGTCTCACACATGAGATGATGGTATATTTTAAAGAGCACGGACAGGAAGTGTTTAAATGACAAGTAGAGCTAAGATGTAATATCCATTGAATATCCGGACGGGTGGTCATTGTCGTTTTCAAGTTACACACGGAGTTAAGATCGCTGTTTATTGCATATTGTGCCAACGATGAAGAATATTACGTTTTAGGTAATAACACATCAGCGTTATTTGTTTGTCATACACACACTATATTGCAGGACTCACTACAAATACCCTACGGACAGAAAAAAGATTATTTAAGTTTTAAACGGTTGTGTAAATGTATGGAGTTATTGTATTATAGACAAATCGAGGATATGGATACTTGAGAAAAATATGGGAGAATGTTTCTTTATATAATAAGACATTAAAAATGGGCTTATATCGAGAAAAAAGGGTAAATGGAATATGAAAAAGACAGGAATTGTGATATGTGTGCTTGCGGCACTAGTGGGACTTGCGGGATGTTCATCAGTGGTAAGCAGTGATAAAACAGATAGAACCAAATCGGGTATAGAGAGTCAAGGAAAGTTCAAGGTCAATACACCGGATGAGGAGTGGTTCAAGGAGACTGCCCTAGATGTGGCGGCTTCGGTGAACGAACTTGCAAATGATGAAGCTTATATAAAGGTAATGGGCGGAAGTGACGAGGTTGCTGAAGCCGCAAGTGACTGGGGTGATAATATAGCCGACACAAGTGGCAAGATTGCAGTTGTGATAATCTCGGATAAAGCAGCAAAATTCATTATGGGGCAGACTGATGGTGAAACGTCCCTGTCCGATACGGCCAGAGACCGTGTTGAAAAAAATGCGTGCTTGGCATTTGGAAATTATGTGACCGCCAGCGCTGGGGGAGCGAGTGCATTGGCGGCCTCATCAATACTTAGGTATGATCAGGCGTATGTAGTAAGTGAACCGGTGCTGGATCAGGTGTGGGTGATCCCAGCTGGGGAGGAATGTGCACTGTGGATAGCCTATAGTAACTGTGGTGACGGAATAGTGAGCGTCAGTGGAAGTTACATGGCACTCCCTGATGGTCAGACTGTGGAGGAGGCTGCGGATTCACTGTTCAGCACGTGGGGGTTAGAAGTAGAGGTGCACGAGTGGTAAAGTCACTTTGATATATGTGTTTTAAATAAACGGCGGAGACAATGACTCCGCCGTTTATTTTGTTTATATTCCGGAGTGCTCCGGCATTTGCAAGAAAATAAAATATGATAAAAATAATAAGCAGCAATACGGAGTTGACTTTTAAGTTTACTTATATACAATAGAAATGTGTATTTTTAGGCTGAAAATTTATATAAAGGGAGATTTATCAAAGAAAGAGCGGAATAATGCAGCATTAATAAGTGCAAAATATTGGAAGATCAGCAGTTTTAAGGGAATTAAGTATTTCCCTAATCTTAAGTATCTTGATTGTGGACACAATAATCTCACATCACTAGATCTTTCGGGAAACAAGAAACTGGAAAAACTCAACTGTGATTATAATAAGCTTACATCACTTGACTTGTCAAAGAATACGAAGCTGAAGGAGCTCTTATGATGTACATGGTATATGGACGGCGATAATAAAGGGCGATAAGCCCTTTATTTCGTGTTATACGCGATTGTTGTATGGTGGTGGTAATAGCGAAGAGAAAGATCTTTCGCCAAGTCACATAAGGAGGAAAATAAAATGAAACTGAAAAAGATAAAAAGATTGGCTGCAGCGGGGGCAGCCATGCTGATGACGCTCTCCCTTGCCGGGTGTGGAGCGGGCAGCAGATCCGTGAAGCTTGGTGCAGCGGGAGTTGGCGGTGGGTATTATGCCTTCTCAAATGCATTTGCACAGATGGCAGTGGCAGCGGACGAAGATCTTGAATTTGAAGTAAAGGCGACTGCGGGATCTACAGCGAATATAAGACTCCTGTCAGATGGGTATATTGATATGGCTATAGCACAGGCAGATCTGGTGGATGCAGCCTACAATGGAACAGGGGTCACAGATAAGAAGCGGTATCGTGGTTACTCGGCGGTTGCCAGTCTGTACACTGAGGCGTGTCAGATCGTGGTGAGGGCTGACTCAGGCATAGACAGCCTGGATGATCTTCAGGGCAAGAAAGTTTCCGTTGGCGAGGAAGAATCAGGAACCCAGAGAAATGCAGAGCAGATACTTAAGATGACAGGTCTTGTGGAATCCCTTGTAGACACAGTAAATCTCGACTATGTGGACGCGGCAAATGAACTCAAATCAGGCCAGATAGATGCATTCTTTTGTACAGCAGGTATACAGACTTCAGTGATCGAGGAGCTGTCTAAAGAGTGCGATGTGAAGCTTATCGGAATAGATGATAAGTGCAGGGATAGACTAAAATCAGTGTATGGCTTCTATACGGATTACACCATACCGGCGGGAACATACGAAGGCCAGGATCAGGACGTTGAGACTCTTGGGGTCAGAGCGGTGCTTCTTGCAAGAGACGATATGGATGAGGAAATAGTGGAGGAGCTCACAGGACTTCTCTTTGAACATTCGCAGGATATACAGTATTCCATACCACTCACTTTCCAGATCGATGAGAGTGAGGCTGTGAAGAACGTGACCATTCCATTTCATGATGGTGCGAAAGCTTATTATCAGAAAAAAGGAATAGAGATCCCGGCTGAACAGTAGTTGTCAGCTGATGATAATAAATATACTGAATGCGGAAAAGAATATATGCAGATGATATTGGGTGAAATGGTATCGCCCCTTCGCTTGCGCTCAGCGGCTACTCGGGTATCTGATCACGGATGTCTGCATGTGTATATAATATAGATAAGAGAGGTCTTACATGGAGATACAGATAGATATGTATCAGACACTGGCGGTGTCAGTTCTGGTACTTATATTGGGACAGTTTTTGAAGAAAAGAATTAATTTTCTGGAGAAATTCTGCATACCGGCGCCGGTCATAGGAGGTCTGCTTTTCGCAGTCCTGACTTGTGTGTGTTACAGTCTTGGCATAGCAGAATTTACATTTGACGACACGCTGAGAGAGGTGTGCATGGTATTCTTCTTCACATCAGTTGGATTCCAGGCAAATCTTAAGGTGTTGAAGAGCGGAGGAAAATCGTTGTTCATATTCCTTGGATTGGTTGTGGTGCTCATAGTGTTTCAGAATTTCTTGGCACTCGGGGTGAGTAAGCTGCTGCACCTTGATCCGCTTGTTGGCTTGTGTACAGGTTCCATTCCTATGGTAGGTGGTCATGGAACTGCAGGAGCGTTTGGCCCGGTGCTGGAGGATTTTGATGTCAAGGGGGCAACCACTATATGCACGGCTGCGGCAACATTTGGACTCATCGCAGGAAGTCTTATAGGTGGACCTATTGGCAAGAGACTCATAGATAGGAAGAAGCTTCTGGACACTGCAGTTGCCGAGGATGACAGTATACTGGTCGAGGATGAGAAGAAGCATGAACGCCATACAAATATGTATGCGGCAGCAGTGTTCCAGCTCATCATAGCAGTAGGAATAGGAACCATCATATCGGAGCTTCTCACAAAGACAGGACTTACATTTCCTATATATATAGGTGCGATGATCGCAGCTGCGGTCATCAGAAATATCGGAGAGTATTCAGGTAAGTTTGATATTTATATGGGTGAGATCAACAACCTTGGTGGTATCTGCCTGTCACTGTTCCTTGGAATGGCGATGATAACCCTGAAGCTGTGGCAGCTTGCAGAGCTTGCACTTCCGCTTATCATACTGCTCTCGGCGCAGCTTATACTCATGATATTGTTCACATATTTTGTTGTGTTCAACGTGATGGGCAGGGATTACGATGCGGCGGTTCTGTCCGCCGGAACATGCGGATTCGGTATGGGAGCAACGCCAAATGCCATGGCGAACATGCAGGCTATATGCGACCGCTATGTTCCTTCGGTCAAGGCATATCTGATAATCCCACTTATAGGAAGTTTATTTGCTGACTTCCTGAACAGCCTGGTAATTACATTTTTCATAAACATACTTTAGGGGGTATAACCAACTATGAGAGAAAAAAATAAAGAACAGCATAAAAAGCATCACAGATTCAACATGTCATTTGACAATCTGGCGATCCCTGAGGTGAACACAAAGAGCCATGATGACAATGAGGATAATGTGGGTGAGGATGACTCGTCTGTGACATATGACACGGTGGCGATCCCTGAGATCCACATAAGGAAAAAGAAAGACAAATAGTGATTAAAATCGTCCGGTTGTGTTAGAATACAGTCGGGCGATTTTGTATTAAGATTATTTTATTATTGACAGGTTAATTGATATTGCTGCGAAATTGACTTGTTATTGGATATATGGGGGTTGTATATGGGTGACAGCAAGGTGAAAAATGAGAATATGATTTTGGATTTTACTCACGTATATCGTGATGAGGATATAAAAGATATAGATAGATTCAGATACATAGATTGCTCTGATATACAAGAGACAGATATGTATTGTTCAAAAAATGCGTATGAAAAAATATGGGGCAGGATAGAGCCGTACGGAATCCAGGGTATACATTATATCGATTCGGGAAATTATCATTATATTTCAAAGATAATAACGGATCATATAGATGAGCCATTTGGGCTTGTCATGTATGATCACCACACGGATATGCAGATGCCGATGGTTCCAGAAATGATGAGCTGCGGAGACTGGGCGGGACAGGCTTTGAGTCAGAATAAAAACCTCAGGCAGCTTGTGATAGTGGGACCGCCGGAGTCAGATATAGAGCAGACTTTGGAAAGTTATAGTGGGAGTCAGAGCGGAAGATTGTTGACATTTTCCGCCGAAGACCTGCATGGTGATCTGCTTGAGAATAAGCTGAAACTTATTAGAACAGATCTGCCTCTGTATATATCTATAGACAAAGATGTCCTCGGACCAGAGTACACGGAGACGAACTGGAGTCAGGGGGATATGTCAATCGATGGACTTGAACGCCTGCTTAGTGTCTTTCTTGGCGGTCAGGGTGAAGAAAAAAATTCTGACGCTTGTCGTAATGATGAAAGAAATGCCGGTGATATAAGACATTCAAGAATATTGGGTATTGATATATGCGGAGAGATTCAGACGGATATTCCGGTGCCTGAGTATCTTGAGGCGGAGGAGAAGAATGAGAAGGTCAATATCGAGCTGTTTCGGTTTATATCGGAGCATGTGAAGAAATTCAGATAGTATTAGATATAATAGTTGTATACAATTATGAGTCCGATTAGAAAAATGTAGAAAATGGAAAACTAACAACGAGAAAATTAGAAAGCGTAAGGTGAAAATATGGAGGAGATTCAAAAGCATCTGTTTGAACTACAGGATATGGCATACAGAGATTTTCACAGCAGGCTTATGCCAGGCATCGACAAGGAGACGATTATAGGCATAAGAGTTCCTGTGCTCAGAAAATATGCGAAGAGCATAGCTGGAACAGAATTGTCAGAAAAGTTTATAAAAGAACTTCCACACCGTTATTACGAGGAAAATAATCTCCACATGATGCTCATAACCGGGATAAAGGATTATGACAGATGTATTTCGGAGATAGAAAGATTTCTTCCATATATAGATAACTGGGCAACCTGTGATTTCCCTGCGCCGAAGTGTTTTGAAAAACATAAGGAGGAACTTCTACCGTTTATAAAGAGGTGGATAGATTCGGGTGAGACGTACATGGTGAGATTCGGAATAGGAATGCTCATGAGGCTTTATCTGGATACTGATTTTGACCCTGAGTATGTGCGGATTGTGGCGGAAGTTAAGTCTGATGAGTATTATGTCAATATGATGATTGCATGGTATATGGCTACAGCCCTTGCAAAGCAGTGGGATGTGGTCATTCCGTACATAGAAGAGCATCGCATGCCAGACTGGGTTCACCGAAAGACAATACAGAAGGCGGTGGAGAGTTACCGTATAACGGACGAGCAGAAGAGATATCTTAAGGGATACAGATAATTACATAATTGCAACACAAGAAAGGAAAAATATACATGACGACAAGAGAGGAAGTACTGGCATATGGTCTCTCATTTCCTGATACATATCAGGAGGCTCCATTTCACGACCAGAACTGGCAGCTTGTGAGAGTCAAGGAAAGTAAGAAAGCATTTCTATGGACTTATGAGAGGAATGGATATATCAATCTGAACGTTAAAGCTGATTCAGAGTCGCTGGATTTCTGGAGGCAGGCATTTGAATCGGTTATACCGGGATGGCACCAGAACAAGGAGCACTGGAACACCATCATACTTGATGGAAGCGTGCCCGATGATGCGGTAAAGCAGATGATAGCGGAGAGCTATGATATAGTTACATACAGCCCGACAAAGAGGATATATGATGCGGTGAAGAAGATACCGAAGGGATGTGTTGCAACTTATGGTCAGGTAGCTGAGCTGGCAGGGGATAGAAAGATGGCGAGGGCGGTCGGAAATGCGCTCCACAAGAATCCAGATCCTGATAACATACCGTGCTACCGCGTGGTGAATTCCAAGGGCGAGCTGGCGGGAGCGTTTGCATTCGGCGGAGCAGATGTCCAGGCAGAACGGCTCAGAGCGGACGGCATAGAGGTCGAGAATGGCCGTGTAGACCTAAAAAAATATGGAGTGAAAATACAAAAATATGACAACCGATAACACAAAGACAAACGAAAATCAGAACAATCCCATTGGATATGAGAATGAGGCGCATCTGCTCACAAGATTTGCTATACCATGTATCATATCCATGCTGGTGACCGCGCTTTACAATATAGTCGACCAGATATTTATAGGACATGGCGTAGGAATGCTGGGAAATGCTGCGACAAATATAGCATTTCCTCTGTCCACGGCGTGTACCGCCATATCGCTTCTTCTTGGAATAGGAAGTGCGACCAGCTTTTCACTGAAGCTCGGTGCGGGGGATGAGAAGAGGTCTGCGGAGGCGGCGGGAAATGGAATCTGTCTCATGGCGATATTCGGTGTGGCACTCTTTCTGGTGACAAGCATTTTTCTGACACCGATGCTTAAGGCATTTGGCGCAACGGACAAAGTCCTGCCATTTGCGCAGGAGTATACAAGGATCACGGCGATAGGTTTTCCGTTCCTGATAGCGAATACCGGAATGAGCAAGCTCATCATGGCGGATGGAAGTCCGAGATATTCTATGATATCCATGCTGACAGGAGCCATCATCAATACCATACTCGATCCAATACTGATATTTGGATTTGATATGGGGATGCGCGGTGCGGCTTTGGCCACCATCACAGGACAGATCATATCATTTGCCATAAGTCTCAGATATATGTTCCATTTCAAGACAATAAATCTTACCAGAGAAAGTTTTGTTATGCGAGGAGAGACCTGCGGCAATATATTCAGATTCGGTGCGTCGGCGTGTTTCAATCAGATAGCCATGGCGATAGTCCAGGTGGTCATGAACAATACTCTGTCAAGATACGGAGCACAGTCGGTGTATGGAGGAGACATACCTCTTGCGTGTTCAGGAATAATAAGCAAGGTCAACATGATATTTATGGCTATAGTCATAGGAATATCCCAGGGAACCCAGCCGATCATAGGCTTCAACTATGGTGCAGGAAAATACAGGAGGGTGAGAAAGACTTATCTTCTGGCGCTGGCAGCAGCATCAGCTTTGTCGGTTGTGGCATTTGTGGCATTCCAGTTATTCCCAAGACAGATCATCAGCGCATTTGGAGAGGGAAGCGAACTGTACTTCCAGTTTTCCGAGAGATATTTCAGGATATACATGTTCCTGACCATCGTAAATGGAATCCAACCGGTGACATCCAATTTCTTTAACTCCATAGGCAAGGCAAAACTTGGTGTGTTCATGTCACTCACAAGGCAGATACTCTTTCTGCTGCCGCTCATCATCATATTCCCTATGTTCATGGGAATTGATGGTGTCATGTATGCGGGACCAATAGCGGATGGAATAACTGCGATTGTCTGCGGTGTGTTTACGGTGAGGGAACTTAAGGAACTGACTTCTATAGACAGAGAAGCAAATGAAAAATTCGTAAAAATATAGACGATAATCAGGATCTATATATTGCGCATAGAACTCATCGTGTTATAATTGAGAAAAAATATCAATAAACACAAATAGACGGCATTCGACAGACGATTTTGTGGCATTGAAAGACTGCGGGGAATGAATCTGGACGAATGATGAAAGAAGGATAATCAATTATGACACTGAGAGATTTGAAGGTGGGACAGAGCGCCAGAATAAAGACCGTTGGCGGTGAAGGAGAGCTAAGACAGCATTTCCTTGACATGGGTGTTATCCCCGGTGCGGAGCTCACCCTTGTGAAGCTTGCCCCGATGGGCGATCCTATGGAGTTTCAGATCCACGGATATGAACTTACACTCAGACTAGCAGATGCAGAGCAGATAGATGCAGAGCAGATAGAGACAAGATCCAGAGCTCACATCAGGGTTGAGACAATAGAGGAGAAGGAACATCCGGGACTTGGCGAGGAAGGAAAATATCACGTCAAAGGGGATGGCGATCCGCTTCCGGAAGGAACAAGACTTACATTTGCCCTGGTTGGCAACCAGAACTGTGGAAAGACGACACTGTTCAATCAGCTCACCGGATCAAATCAGCATATAGGCAATTTCCCCGGAGTAACTGTCGACAGAAAGGATGGTCCGATAAGGGGCAGGGAGAATACTTCCGTGACAGATCTTCCCGGAATATATTCGATGTCTCCTTATAGCAGCGAGGAGATCGTGTCCAGAAACTTCGTGCTTGACGATCACCCAAAGGCTATCATCAATATAGTTGATGCTACTAATATAGAGCGAAATATGTATCTCACAATGCAGCTTCTCGAGATGGATATACCTGTTGTCGTTGCGCTCAACATGATGGATGAGGTCACAGGCAATTCAGGCTCCATAGATGTAAATGGGATGGAGGCAATGCTTGGAACCCCGGTTGTACCCATATCTGCGGCAAAGAACGAGGGTGTGGATGAGCTTGTAAGACACGCCATACATATAGCAAAGTATCAGGAAAAACCTGGAAGACAGGATTTCTGTGATGAGAATGAGTTTGGTGGAGCTGTTCACAGGTGTATACATGCGGTGGCGCATCTCATAGAGGATCATGTAAAGGCAGCAGATCTGCCGCTTAGATTCGCTGCGACCAAGATCATAGAGGGAGATCATCTCATACTTGAAAGGCTTGGACTTGATGAGAACGAGAAAGAGACGATAGAACATCTTATAATCCAGATGGAAAAAGAGCGAGGACTTGACAGAAGTGCAGCCATAGCTGATATGAGATTTAATTTCATAGAAAAGGTATGTGAAAACTGCGTAGTTAAGCCAAAGGAGAGCAAGGAGAGGATCAGAAGCGAGAAGATAGATCGCATTCTTACGGGTAAGTATACCGCAATCCCATGTTTTATAGGTATCATGCTGGCGGTGTTCTATCTGACATTTAACGTGATCGGAGCAGGACTTCAGAAACTTCTGGAGATGGGGATAGATGCACTCACGGTTCAGGTCGGAAAGCTTCTCACCGCAGCAAATGTAAATGTGGTGGTCAAGAGCCTGGTTATGGATGGAATATTTGCAGGAGTGGGAAGTGTGCTCAGCTTTCTCCCAATAATTGTTACCCTGTTCTTCTTCCTGTCACTTATGGAGGACAGTGGATACATTGCAAGAGTCGCGTTTGTCATGGATAAGCTGCTAAGGAAGATTGGACTTTCCGGCAAGAGCATAGTTCCGATGCTGATAGGCTTTGGCTGTACGGTTCCGGCCGTTATGGCAACCAGGACACTCCCGAGTGAGAGAGACCGAAAGATGACTATTCTGCTCACTCCATACATGAGCTGTTCGGCTAAGCTTCCTATATATGCGTTCTTTGTAAGCGCATTCTTCCCTGGAAAGGGTGGTCTTATTATGGCAGGGCTTTATTTCCTCGGAATTGCGATAGGAATAATCGTAGCTATGATTTACCGGAGCACATTGTTTAAGGGCAATGCGGTTCCTTTTGTCATGGAGCTTCCAAATTACAGACTTCCGGGTGCGAAGAACGTAGGCCAGCTCCTGTGGGAGAAGGCAAAGGACTTTCTTCAGAAGGCGTTCACAGTTATATTTCTTGCAACTATATGTATCTGGTTCCTTCAGAGCTTTGATATGCACCTCAATATGGTGAAAGACTCGCAGGACAGCATACTTGCTGCGATAGCCGGACTTTTTGTACCGATATTTAAGCCGCTTGGACTTGGCGACTGGAGAATATGTACGTCGCTCATAAGCGGTATCATGGCGAAGGAGAGCGTGGTATCCACACTCGAGATTCTGTTTAACGGATCAGTGACCGCAGCCATTACAACCAGAGCTGCCGCATCGCTGCTCGTATTCAGCCTGCTTTACTCGCCTTGTATAGCAGCCATCGCCTCCATCAAGAGAGAGATGGGACACCGCTGGGCAGTCATGGTAGTGATCTGGCAGTGTGTTGTGGCGTGGCTTGCAGCATTTGTGGTGTATATGATAGGTGGAATCCTGTGATAAAAGCCAGGAGTATGGGGTTGATACATTCTGGAATACGTTTGGTATTAGTGTATTATCACACCAGTTTCTTCTCTGTCCACTTTCCGCTTCGCCAGCGCAGGACCATACCCACTGCGCGCACACATTCGTCACAGGTAAGGCCTATGTAGGCGCCGGTTGCAAGGAGCCCAAGGTGCAGGCCAAACATCCATGTACCGCCGACAGCACACACGTACATAAAGACTGCCGCTATGACAGCCGGGAATACCGCATCTCCGCTGGTTTTCAGAGCCTGGCCGTATACAAGGTTTGTAACTCTGCCAACTTCGAGGATGATGTCAATTGCAAGAAGCCTTGTGACAATATGAACCATGTCCGGGTTGTCGGTGAACAGTCTCATGGTCCATGGGGCTGTGACAGTAAATAAAGTTTCAAGACAGGTCGCCACGATCACACCGATGATGGCGGCCTTTTTGGTATCTCTTTTACATGCATCTATATCGCCGGAACCGATATGCCATCCGGTCATGATGGCATTTGCCTGGGCGAGCGCTGAGCCGACGCAGTAGGAGAAGTTGCTTATCTGGACCGCGTAGGATCGTGCCGTGACATTTATTCCGTCAGTATCCATCTGGTTCAGGAACTTGACCACCAGCATCATGGCGACATTGTACAGAACGGATTCGAATGCAGATGGCAGTCCGACTCTGATGATCTGTGAAAGGACAGTTCTGTTAGAAAGCCTTTCGGGATTTTTCCCTGCTTTTACAAGGGTGCAGGAGAAAAAGATGACAATTGCAAGGTTGATAACCTTGGATATGACTGTCGCTGTAGCGACACCCTGCACCCCTTTATGCAGCGCAAAGAGAAAAACTGCATTTAAGGCGAAGTTTACAAGGTTGCCGATTATGGTAGCGATGAGAGGCTGCTTTGTATGTCCAAATGCCCTGAGGTAGCTTGCAAATATTGGGATCAGTGCGTTCAGAAAGCAGCCTCCGCCTACGATCTCAAGATAGCTCATGGCAGATTCCCTGAGATTTCCGGCTATTCCTATCAGGTCAAGAATGCCGCCGGAGAAGACGAACAGGAATACGGACATTCCCACACCTATGACTGAATTAAATATAAGGCCAAGCTGACGAGCCTGATAGGCAATGCCAGGCCTGCCTGCACCTATGTTCTGTGTCATGACAGTCATCATTCCTGATGATATGATGGAGAACATGATGATAAACATGCCTATGTAGCTGTTGGCGGTTCCGACAGCACCCACGGCATAGTCGCCCACTGATGAGAGCATAAGTATGTCCACCATGCCAGACAGCATATAGAATAGTGTTTCAAAACATATAGGTATAAAAAGTGCGGATAATTTCTTCATATAATCAGTACTCCTTTGGTGATGGGTATAAAATCATGGGTTATAACTAAATTGTATAATATCGCATTGGTGCCGCTCGAATCTTGTACTATTTCAATTAAAAGTTGCACATATTCCACATATGAGTTAATATAACGAAGTTGCATGATATAAAAAGCAACGCAATATATAAGAAATCAATATCAGGGGATAACAATGTACGCAGAATTAAAGGAAAATCATCCGCACGGAACAAGAGAATATCCATTTTGTGAGTATCATATGCGATATTTTCCTCATGCATTTCAGATCCCGGTCCATTGGCATGATGAGATGGAGATAATATATGTGAGGAAAGGTCCGCTTACGGTGGAGATTGATGGACAGAAGTTTACAGGGGAAGACGACTCGGTGTTTATTGCAAGTCCGGGAGTGCTGCATATGATGAGTGCCCCAGACACTCCTGTGGACTATTTTACATTTATATTTCCTCTGGAATTTATATCATTTCAGACCAAGGATGCCCTGGAGGATGAAGTGTTTTTCCCACTCAGGAATCACACCCGGGGATTCAGACCAGAGGTGGCGGATCGAAAACTGCTTGGAAAACTCATACCTATTCTTGATGAACTTGTGGAGGAGAATAGAAAGATGGGTACACACAGACAGATACAGGTAAGGATCCGGCTTTTACAGATGATGGATTTGCTTGTTGAATACAGTCAGCTTGAAGAGTTGACAAGGAATGCATCAGGTGAACTGGAAAAGGAGATACTTTTGTATATACAGGATAATTATCATGATAACATAGGGCTTGCTGAGCTATCTGAACATTTTCATTTGTCAGAAAAATACATGTCAAGGTTATTCAGCGAGAGATTTCACATGACACTTACCCAGTATGTGAACTATGTGAGACTGAGGTATGCTAGACATCTGCTTGAGTCCACAGATCTGTCGGTGACCGAGATTGCCATGAAATCGGGATATCAAAATGTAAGCTATTTTATCAGGAGATTTTCTTCTGCTATGGGAGAGTCTCCACTAAGATATAGAAATGGTAAGACCAGAAGAGATAAGAAAAATAAAATAAAAAATTCAAAAAATGATGTCTGTTGACGAATGAAGTGGATAAACATATAATTACAGTATTAAATCAATAACATCTGAGGAGATCGTGAATGAGAATCAGACAATTTAGAGAAGACCATTGGGACAGATTGCCTACAATAAGGATACAGAAGGCCGTCCTTGATAATTTCAAGAGCGTTGAGCATGGCGAGATAGTATTTGCATGCGGAAAGAAATATGTTCCGTATGGAACGGAAGCAGATATATTGGGGCTGTATGGACAGAATGGATCAGGAAAAACGAGTTTTATAGAGGCGTTAGCCATTTTAAAATTGCTGATGATGGGTGTTGAAGTACCCGGAGTATACGCTGAATGTGTGGCAAAAGGACAGGATAAGTCCAGACTTGAGTTCACATTTGATCTTCAGTACCCGGATGGGCATATAAGAAAGGCAGTGTATGAGTTTGCACTCTCGGCAGTTGAAACCGAACAGCCTGGCGGCTTTGGACAGTACGGTGCAGACGATGCCGGCAGTTCGCAGCACTCAAAGTACAGGGTTAAGATAAGCGATGAGAAACTCAGCATGTCAGGGGATTTTGACGGCAGAAAGATCATAATGCAGCCGATCATAGATACATCCGGGGATGAGAGACCATTTGGCCCTGTGTCGAAGCAGAAGTTTTTCGTGGCGGGTGACAAGAAGTCTCTGGATGAGCTGAACATAGTGAGAAGACTTTCGGAGGAGAAATCAACATCATTTGTGTTCTCCCTTGGTGCTGCAAAGGTATTTGATGACTGTGGGCTGTACTCGGAGTTTTATCAGGTCGTGCTGGAGCTTGCGTATTACAGCCAGCTCTATCTTCATGTGGTGGATACGAAGTCTACAGGATATATAAGGCTCAACTATGGACTCCCTCTTTATACCCAGAGTGGCAGGTACCTGCTCAAGACTGACATGCCAAATATAATGCCGGATTTTGTGTTTTCAGAACTCAAGTCGCAGTTTGACAATATTAATATAGTGCTCAGTCAGATTGTACCGGGATTGAATGTAAATATGCATGAGCTTTCTCCAACTATGATGAAGGATGGCAGCATGGGGCATGTTGTGGAGATCGTGTCGAGCCGCAATGAATCAGATATGAGCAATGAGCACAATGCCGATGCTGCGCCGGATGGAAGACTTTTGATGCCGTTTCGATATGAGTCTGATGGAATCAGAAAGATCGTGTCAGTGCTCAGCCTTATCATAGATGCGTACAATGAGCAGTCGTGTACGATCGCCATAGATGAGCTGGATGCAGGAGTGTTTGAGTATCTGCTGGGGGAGGTGCTGCAGACATTCCAGGAATCAGGAAAGGGACAGTTTATTTTCACATCGCATAACCTGAGACCGTTGGAGGTCATAGATAAGGACTTTATATGCTTTACGACTACCAATCCGGAGAACAGGTATATCAGGATGAAGGGGATTGGCAACACAAATAATCTGAGAAGTACCTATTTCAGAGAGATACTTGTGGGGGAACAGGACGAAGAGCTGTATAGGAATACCAAGAAATACAAGGTCGTATCAGCGTTCAGAAAGGCGGGGATTGATAATGGGGAAACGACCTAAGAAGAAGATCGTGCTGTTTCTGGTCGAGGGAATGTCTGACAAAAATGCATTTGAGATTCCGTTTGGACAGCTGCTTGAGGACATAGATCCTGATATATTGCTTGAATTTGCCATGGTCATGAATGACGATGGACATGCCGGCGGAGATATAACGTCAAAGAATGGTATATATCCGGACAATATAGAGAGGTTCATAGATGAGATAATGGTCAGTCCATTCTTGAAACAAACTGGATTATATCCAAAGGATATTCTGGAGATAGTTCATTTTGTAGACACGGACGGTGTATATATAGATGATGCGCTGGTGGCGGCCAGCGGCAATGAGACAGATGATCCGGTATACTATCCGGATTACATAGTGACGGGTATTCCGGCTCATGTCGTGGAGAGAAATCACAGAAAGAGTGACAATCTGGATGTGCTCACATCGCTTACATCCATCAAGATTGGAAGTAAGAAGGTAAAATATTCGGCGTATTATTTTTCCTGTAATCTGGATCATTTTCTGCATGGAGATGCCAATTTCAATGAGCATGACAAGACCAGAAAGGCTCTTGAATTTTCTATAGCTCATGAGGAGTCCGGATCTTTGGAGAAGTTTTTCTTTGAGAATGAGACGGAGACTACGGATATGTCCTATGATGAGTCCTGGGATTTCATAAGGAGCGGGGAGAATTCGCTGAAACGCCACACAAATGTAAATCTGCTTATAAAGAGACTGATGAGTCTTGCGAGGCAGAGAGGAGGAACAGATGGGAAAGAGCAAAAAAGATAAAAATGACGATGGTATATATAAGAAGCCTACGCGTGGTTTCAGTAAGAAAACGAATATGATAGTGGGCATTGCATTTGTGATATTTGTTCTGGTCTGCTGCATAATAAGGATGTTCGTATAAGGTTTCAGTAAAGAAAAGCTGCGATGGTTGATTTTTAAAATCTTCATGTTATACTTTGCTTAGTTATATGAAGATATTCAAGGAGGATAGACCTGTGTTTGGTAGTAAATCAAGCAAGAAGACGGGACTGAAAATAATAATAGTTGGCTGTGGCAAGGTTGGCGTTGCGATCCTTAAACAGCTGGCGAATGAAGGTCATGACATAACGATCATAGATAAGGATCCGCAGAAGGTAGCGACATATTCCAATCAGTATGATGTGATGGGGGTTGTCGGAAATGGGGCTAATCACAGCGTACAGCTGGAAGCCGGAATACAGAATGCGGATCTTATTGCTGCGGTGACGTCATCGGATGAACTCAACATCCTGTGCTGCACTATAGCAAAGCAGGTTGGAGACTGTGCAACCATAGCAAGGCTTCGAGATCCGGACTACAGCAAGGAGGCAAGTTATCTTAGGGAAAAGCTTGGACTCACTATGATCATCAACCCTGAGCTTGAGACCGCGATAGAGGTGTCTAGAGTCCTCTATTTGCCGACAGCACTTGAGATCAATTCATTTGCACATGGACAGGCGGAGATGACAAGGATCAAGATACCGGAGAAGAATGTCCTTGACAACAAGAGCATAGCTGATCTGGGTAAGGATCTTGCGAATAAACAGAAACCTATCAATATACTTATAGCGGCGGTTGAGAGAGCAGGAGAGTTTTACATACCTTCTGGAGATTTTGTGCTCAAGGCAGGGGACATAATGTCATGTGTCGGAACAAGACCTATGTCCAGAAAATTCATGGAGCATATAGGCTTTAAGACTGCCAGAGTCAAGGATACCATGATAATAGGAGGCGGCAATGTCGCTTACTATCTGGCGGGACAGCTTGTCAACATGGGAATATCTGTCAAGATCATTGAGGAGAGCAAGAAACGATGCGAGGAGCTCTCTGTGCTTTTACCAAAAGCTATCATCATAAACGGTGATGGAACGGATCAGGAGATATTGAATGAGGAGGGACTTGCCGAGACCGAATCATTTGTATCGCTGACAGGAATAGATGAGGAGAATATCCTTCTCACTCTGCACGCGAGAAAGCACTCAAATGCAAAGACGATAACCAAGATAAACAGAAGCAATTTCCGCGAGGTTATAAACAGTCTGGATCTTGGCAGTGTTGTTTATCCGTGCAGTATCACAGCAGAGTCGATAGTTGCATACGTCAGGGCAAAGCAGAACTCTAACAGCAACAATATAGAGACTCTTTATCACATGTTTGATTCGCGGGCAGAGGCGATAGAATTCAGGGTCGATGTGAAGTCTGAGGTGACGGATATTCCACTCAAGGATCTAAAACTCAAGAAGAATCTGCTTATCGCGTTTATAAATAGAAATGGTTCAATACTTCTTCCTACAGGACAAGATTCCATACAGATTGGAGATACAGCCATGATAGTTACAACGGAGACGGGATTTACAGATATAAGAGATATACTGGCTTAGGAGGCGCGCTATGAATAATTCCATGATCATATACATACTCGGGCAGGTCGTGAGACTCGAGGGAATATTGATGATCATACCATGTATCACGTCTCTTATATATCAGGAGCATGAAGGGTTTGCCTTTCTTGTGGTCATCCTTGCCTGTGTGATAGTGGGTACACTTATGACTATAAGAAAACCATCGAATCAGACTATATATCTGAAAGAGGGGTGCATAGCTACGGCATTTAGCTGGGTACTGCTCAGTATATTTGGCTGTATGCCATTTGTAATATCTGGGGAGATCCCATCATTTACAAATGCACTTTTTGAGACGGTGTCTGGACTTACAACCACAGGAGCAAGTATCCTGAGCGATGTTGAGGCGATGTCACACGGAATGATGCTCTGGAGATGCTTTACGCATTGGATAGGTGGAATGGGAGTCCTGGTATTCCTGTTGGCAATCATTCCTATGAACAGCGCATCAGGATCAAATATGAATCTTATGAAAGCGGAGAGCCCTGGCCCATCGGTGGGTAAGCTCGTGCCAAGACTTAAGCACACTGCGCGCATACTCTATGCAATATATTTTGCCATGACGCTTCTTGAGGTGGTTCTTTTACTGTTTGGACGAATGAGCCTGTTTGATGCATTCTGTACAGCTTTTGGAACGGCTGGAACCGGTGGCTTTGGTATCAAGAACGACAGTTTTACAAGTTTCTCGCCTTACATACAGTGGGTAGTAACAATATTCATGATGCTGTTTGGCGTGAATTTTAACTTCTATTATTATATACTATATAGAAATGTTAGAAAGGCTCTGTCCATGGAGGAGGTAAGAACATACTTCCTGATAATCCTTGGAGCTATCGGAATAATATTTGTCAACCTTATGCAGACCATGTCAAATGCCTGGGATGCGCTGAGGCATGCATCGTTTCAGGTTGCATCTATCATAACCACAACGGGATATGCATCAGCAGACTTTGATCAGTGGACGCAGACATGTAAGACTGTGCTCGTGATACTGATGTTCATAGGAGCCTGTGCCGGAAGTACAGGTGGCGGTATGAAGGTGTCAAGACTTATCATAATGTTCAAGACGGTTGTAAAGGAGCTCAGCTCGTATTTCCACCCGAAGAATATCAAGAAGATCAAGATGGATGGAAAACCGGTGGAGCATGAGGTCGTGAGGGCTGTAAATGTGTACTTTATAACACTTATGGGTATATTTACTATATCTGTTTTTCTGGTGTCATTTGAGGGAAGAGATCTGGTGACGAACTTTACAGCTGTGGCAGCCTGTCTCAACAACATAGGTCCGGGTCTTTCACAGGTTGGACCAACACAGAACTTTGGGATGTTGACGGGATTTAGCAAATATGTATTGATGTTTGACATGCTTGCGGGAAGACTTGAACTTTTCCCACTGCTGCTCATATTCAATCCGGGAGTATACAGGGATATGATAATGGGAGCAGTCAGATATGTTAAACGTAAAATTGCAGCGCGGAGAGTGAGTTAGGGCGAAATGATAAATGTTATCACTATACACATCACTGAATGTATTGACACACAGGTAAAATTTGGATATACTCGTAGATAGTTAGACACACCTAACTATAGCTCTTCCAATCATTTTATAAAGAAAAGGCGAGGCCCTCTTATCACAACAGGTAGGAGGGCTTTGTTTTGCTTAAAATTCCTTAACAAGATTAAATAGATGTAATCAACAGACGATTATTTGTTATAATGTACACAGTTTTGGTGCAGTGCTTACTGCGCCGGCATAGATATGAATGTGTATATTTGACGAAGGAGCATGAATATGGAAAATACAGTAGAAAATATGAATGAGAACGAATCAATAAAGGTTCTCGTGGTGGATGATGAGCAGGATATAAGGACTTTGCTCAACATATATCTGAAGAGACTCGGATATGAGGTCGTTGAGGCGGCAGACGGAGTTGAGGCGGTGGAGACAGTCAGAGCCAACAGTGATATAGATCTCATAGTCATGGACATCATGATGCCAAAGCTGTCTGGAACTGAGGCGTGTGAGCAGATAAGGGAGTTCTCTTCCGTGCCGGTACTGTTCCTCACAGCAAAGACAAAGGAACCGGATCAAAATGAGGCGTATGTTGTGGGCGGAGATGATTTCCTTCCAAAGCCATTTACCCAGAATGATTTCAACAGAAAGGTAAATGCCCTTATAAGGAGATACAGAGTGTATCGCGGCAAGTCAGAGGTCGATGCCAAGAACATAACAGTGGGCAACATAAGCATAGATTCATTTAAGCGTATAGTGACTAAGAATGGTGAGATCGTAAAACTCACCGACAAGGAGTATGCGCTCCTGTTCTTCCTTGTTGAGCACAGGGGGAAGCCATGGTCACTGGAGGCACTGTACGAGAATATATGGCAGGAGAAGTATCTTCCATCATCATCCAACACGGTCATGGTGCACATATTGAGACTTAGACAGAAGATAGAGGATAATTCCGCACAGCCTGAGATCATAAGGACCATATATGGAAAGGGATATCAGGTAGACTGATATGAATAAGACATTCAGACGTACGCTCAAGGTCAAGATGTTCATAGTTGTTGTGCTGGGACTTCTGACGGCGGTGATATCATTCTTTGCAGGGATGCTTGCACTGGACACGTATGTGGCAAATGTCTACATGAGTGATGCAAATGTACAGCAGCGTTCTATGCAGCAGATCCAGAGCTTTGCCGCCTATGTGAACAGTCATTCTATGAAGGCATCTGATTCCAGGGCACTCAGGGCGTGGCAGGGAAAGCATAAAAATGTATATATACTGATATACAACAATGATGATATAGTGTTTGATTCCCAGTGGATGATAGAAAAGCGTGGTGCATACAAGTACGTGATTACCAATTCTGCTACGGGAGAGATGGTAATCCTGATCCAGGACAATCAAGGTACCATAAGGAAGATCAGAAGACAGAACAATGGCAACAGCACAACAACAAACAAAAATAGCGGTGTTACAAAGAAACAGAGCAATGCGACAAATGGAGCGAGCGGCGGTACTGCAATAATGGAGAAGCCGGAGACATCGGAATATGCGGAGGATACCGGGGGGCAGGAAGTGGATTATGATTTCTACCCAGTTCTGTTCAGGGATGGAGTATTCGATGTGTGCATAGTAGATTATTCGGATGACACGTTGAAAGAAGTCGGTAGGGTAGCGATATTTGTGCTCTGCAGTATGCTGTTTATAGGGATAATAATATATTATTTTGGAAGAGAGATAAGAAGACTCAGGAAACTTACCAATCAGGTCATGGATATAAAGAATGTGGACATCAATGGACCTATTACGATAAAGGGACAGGATGAGATATGTCTGCTTGCGGAGAATATAGACACTATGAGAGCAACCATCATAGAACAGCTGAGCAGAGAGAAAGAGGCATGGCAGGCAAACAGTGATTTGGTAACGGCCATGGCGCATGACATCAGAACCCCGCTCACGGTCATGGCGGGATATCTTGAGCTTATGAAAAATAAGGAATACTCCTCCCAGGAGGAACTTGATGAGTACATCAGGATAAGTTCGGAGAAGGCAGAACAGCTCAGGATGATGTCCGATAAAATGTTCAGATATTTCTATGTATATTCCAAGAGCAGTGATGAGCTTAATATGGAGACATTCCAGGCGGGACCGTTCCTCAATCAGATGCTTGGAGAGTACATGGTACTTCTCGGAGAGAATGGATATCAGTTCAATGTCGACATATCAGATAGGGAAGCGGAGATATCGGTGGATGTACAGGGGATGAAGAGGATAACCGACAATGTATTTACCAATATACGGAAATATTCAGACAAAACTAAGCCGATAGATGTTAGAGTATATGTTGATGTCCGCAGAGTAAGGATATTTTTTAGAAATTATATAAGTGTTGAGAGTGCCAGGGCAGAGAGCACACACATTGGAACATTGACATGCCAGAAGATGGCAGAGGAGATGAACGGATCGTTTGTGACATGTAGAAAGGGAAAAATCTACGAGGCGACACTTACCCTGCCGAATGTGTTCTATGACGACAATGTGGGTGTGCCGACACAGGGACTCACGGCAATATTGTCGGGAGGCGGTCATCACGGTTCAGTGTAACGTATTTTCAAAGAAAATGGACATAGATCGGGACGTGCGGGATCATATGATTCTGTACGTCCCTTTTTAATGAGGCTTTTGATAAAATAGATTTTCTGATAAACAGGAAGTAAAAGTGGTATACTACAAATGAAAATCACGATAATTATGATGAGGAGACAAAAGCTTATGAATATTTTATTTTACGATACAAAAAAGTATGACAGAGATTCATTTGATGCCATAAAAGGTGGATACCCACAGCTTTGCATAGATTATGTGGAGGCAGATCTCTCGGTGAGAACAGCAAGACTGGCAAGAGGATATGAGGCTATATGCGCATTTGTGAGCTCGGATGTGAGCGCAGCTGTTGTAAATGCGCTGAGCGAGGTCGGCGTAAAACTCATACTCATGAGATGTGCAGGATTCAACAATGTAGATCTTGACGCCACAGAAAAATGTGGCATGACGGTGCTCAGAGTTCCTGGTTATTCACCTGAGGCAGTTGCTGAGCATGCCATGGCGCTGGCAATGGCAGTGAACAGAAGGCTGCACAAGAGCTATATAAAGGTTCGCGAGAACAATTTCAGTCTTGTTGGACTTACGGGGATGAATTTTCACGGTAAGATAGCGGGAATAGTTGGAACTGGCAAGATAGGAGCAGCCATGGCGAGGATATGTCATGGATTTGGGATGAAAGTCATAGCTTATGATATGTATAAAAACCCGGAGCTGGACTTTGTGACGTATGTGGAGCTTCAGAAACTTTTTAGAGTATCCGATCTCATATCCTTGCACTGTCCACTCACAGATGACACATATCATCTGGTGAATGCAGACACCATAGCTCAGATGAAGGATAAGGTTATACTGGTGAACACATCTAGAGGGGCGTTGATCAAAACTGAGGATTTGATAGCAGGCATAAGAAGTAGAAAATTTTTCGGCGTGGGACTTGATGTGTACGAGGAAGAGACAGGAAATGTATTTGAGAACCGGGAAGATGATATCCTGGAGACATCCATAACCGCAAGGCTTCTCTCTTTCCCAAATGTAATAGTGACTTCACACCAGGGCTTTCTGACGGAGGAGGCGTTGGAGGCGATAAGCAGGACAACCCTCGACAATGCGGTTAACTTTGAAGCAGGCAATATAGACAAGGCAAATCTCGTTGTGTTATGATGGACAAATGAGGTCGTTATTTAGCGGAGGAAGACCGGATGAACATCAATGAAATATTTGGCAGACTGGACAAGCTGTTTGCAGAAAACAGAATATCTGAGGTTGAGCGTTATCTGACGCAGGCACTGAGCGAGGCTGAGTATGACGGAGATCGTGAAACCATGCAGGCCATATACAATGAACTTATCAGCTTTCACCGGTCTACAGGGGAGTATGACAAAGCACTCTATTTCTGTAGACAGGTGATAAGGCTGGCGGAGAAGATGGAGATAGACGATACTGTGTCATACGGAACAACGCTGATGAATGTGGCAAATACCAACAGAGCCGCTGGAAATCTTCTGGAGGCACTGGCCTATTTCAGGCAGGTCAGAGATATATACCAGGGACAGGTGAGTCCTTATGATATACTGATGGCAACATATTACAACAATGTTGCCATGCTCTATCAGGATCTGGGGGATTTTGACAAGGCTGTTGATTCATTTGAACAGGCACTTGCCATCATAGAGAGACATGATAAGGCGGGAAATGAGATAGCGATAATCTATGTGAGCCTCGGTGAGAGTCTTCTCAGGGCGGGCAGGCTGGATGAGGCGAAGGACAGACTTGCTGAGGCAGTCAGGCGATATCAGCTTATGGGGGAGCGCGGATATCACTACAGCGCGGCGTTGTCAGCTATGGCGGAGACTTTTTACAGACAGGGAGATCTTGTACAGGCGCTCAAGTACTATGAGCTGGCGGCGGAGGAGATATACGGGATCTATGGTGACAATGATACATACAGAGTCATAATGGGAAATATAGAGACAGTAAAATCGCAGCTTATGAATTGAATATGAAATATCGGGAGGAAGCGTGCTGTGTCCTCCCGATATATATATATATTAGGTCTGAATGTGAAACAGATAGATATAGTATTTCGGTAAATAGAGATAAATTAAGATAAATGGAGATAGGTATGAATTACAATGGTAAGGTGCTTGACGTTATAGAGGAAGTAAAGAAGGTCGTTGTTGGAAAGGACATATGTGTTGCCAAGATAATGGCATCTATAATCGCTGGTGGAAATATACTCATGGATGATGTTCCGGGAGTTGGAAAGACGACCATGGCTCTGGCATTTGCAAATGCAATGGGGCTTGAGAACAAGAGAATGCAGTTTACACCGGACGTATTACCGGGGGACATAACAGGATTTACGATGTATGACAGGGCAACGAACAAATTTGTGTATAGACCGGGTGCTGTGATGTGCAATCTCTTCCTCGCAGATGAGATCAATAGAACATCACCTAAGACACAGTCGGCACTTCTGGAAGTTATGGAGGAAGGGCATGTGACAGTGGACGGTGTCACGTATCCTGTTCCTGAACCGTTCATAGTTATAGCAACGGAAAATCCGATAGGAAGCGCCGGAACTCAGCTCCTTCCGGATTCCCAGCTGGACAGATTCATGGTGTGCTTGAAGCTTGGTTATCCATCCATAGAGAACGAACTGGATATAGTCAAGGGAAGGACATCAGCCAATGGATTTGAGGAGATCCATCCGGTGATCGGTGCGGCAGAGCTCCGCATGATCAGAGAGGAAGTCACACAGGTGAAGGTCAGCGATGAGGTGTACACATATATAGGCCAGCTAGTAACGGAGACCAGGGACAACCCTAGTCTTGAACTGGGAGTCAGTCCAAGAGGAACAATCGCCCTCACGAAGATGGCGAAGAGCTGGGCATATATAAGCGGAAGAGATTTTGTCATACCTGAGGATGTTCAGATGGTATGGAAGGATGTTGTGCGACACAGGATCATTTTGAATGCCAAGGCGAGGGTAAACCATATTACCCCGGAGGCTGTGCTCAAGGACATCATGGAGCATGTGTATAAGCCAACTGTGAGACGAAGAAACAGTCCAAAAAGATAGTCCGTTGCAGGATGCGGAGATAGTGGGTAGATTATGAAAAGAGGAATAATATATATTTTACTGATCCTGGTCTGCATATATATAGGAATCATCAATCGGGAAGAGGCTTATTTCTACGTGGCTGCACTTATGCTGGCAGTCATGGTATGCCTCCTTGCGGGGCTGTTTACCAGGTTTTTCAGGACAGGCATAAGTATGCAGATGAACATACCGGTGGTTGAGAAGAACAGAACATTTCATCCTGAACTTACCGTGAGATCGAACTCAGGTCAGGTACCTTATGTGTCAGCAGTTTTCAAGGTCATGGCAGCGGGTATGAAAAAGAAACAGAACAGCACTTTTAGGCAGATTGACAATGGAAATGGGGTATGTCAGGGGGCTATGTCCCTTGCTGTCAGCGGCGGATATGAGATCGCAGCGGCAGATGTGAGGGTGTATGATGCATTTCATATGTTCTATATAAAAAAGAAGATAAAGAACTCGGCAAATGTATATGTGTTGCCGCAGTGTTACCTTATGCCTATAAATATCACGAAAAAAACGAGAGACTTTGTGACTGACAGTGATGTATATCATGCAGATATACGGGGGGATGACTCCTCCGAAGTTTATCAGGTCAGAGAGTATAGACCGGGTGACAGTGTGAGAAATATACATTGGAAACTGACAGCGAGACAGGACGAGATAATGGTGAGAGATATGAACAAAACATTGTCGTGTCCTGTCATTATATGTGTAAACCTCAATGGAAAGGACTGCAAGAATTATGGGCATGCCATGTCGGCAGCGCTTGAGTCTATGGTATCTTTAAGTTTTTCACTTATAGATATCAGGGTACCGCATTTTATAGCGTGGTATGATCCTGAGAAAATGTCTATAACTAGGTACAGGATAATAAAAGAAGAGGATGTGTATGACGCGGCAGCTCGGATGTCCTATGTAGATGCGAGAAGTATGGATTGGTATGATGTGATAGGCATGTACAGAGAGAAGTATCGCGGCGAGGATTTCACCAGTTTTATAGATGTTGATATGAAAGGAAATATACAGTGCGGGGATGACAGATATCATGTTAAATTTGAGACATTGAAGGAAGATATTACTCATATTTGTCTCACAGTTTAGGTGAGGTTACAGATGTAGTTGCAGATAGAGGTGCAGATTTGAAGATTATATTGGGCCTGGCGGTGTGGATGCTTTCATCAGGAATTGCGTATCTGGTGGGGGATATAGCATTTAGCTCAGATATATATAAATATATGGAACCGGCCAATCTTATGATGTTATGTGTGATCGGAGGATTGGTCATAGCGGCTGTGTACAGCTGCTGGTATCTACTTAGAAAAGAAAAAAGACTTACAGACATACTTGTTCCGGTGTGTACGCTTTTGGTATGGGGACTTGCCCGAAGAAAGATGCTTTACACCGGCGGAAGAGGTATGATATATAGCATTGCTTACGAGATAAAAATGGCATATGGAGTCAGGACAGGAGCTGTGGATCTCGACTACATAAGTGTAGGTGCGATGTACGAGTTTATTCTGTTTGTCACGGCTGTAGCCATGTTTTTTGCCGCATATATGATATTTAGGTGCAGCAGTATATTGATAGGCGTCGGGCTGGCATTTCTGTTCATGGCGGCAGGTGCCATGTTGGACGTACATGTGAGTCCGGCTGGAATCGTACTCACGGTTCTGTCACTCATAGTTGCAAGATATGTACTCATGAGAAATGGTCAGCCGTTATCAATAAAATGGAATGTTGTGGTTCCGCTTATCTCCCTTGCAGCCTGCATTATAACGGCCATGCTGGTATACTCAGCCGCGTATGAACGTGGCGTAAAATTTCAAGGTGTGCTTGTGGAGATGGTTGAAAATGTGGAATATTTCTTTTCTGGGGACTCTGGAAAAGGTTACTCAACATATTATAAGGTCGACGGCTCTGAGGTGAAACCGACTGATGAGGTTGTGGACGAGATAACGAGAAATGAGAAGCCAGATGGCAATCTATACGTGAAAGCCAGAAGTTATGTCGTATACGACAATGGTACATGGAGAAACAGGGATATAGGATACAGCCCGGACAGCGAGATACTGATCAAGTACGACAGTGATACATTCAGTGGATACGGAAAGGCGATAAAGGAACTTACTAAGAATGCAGGAACAGATGATAGTGCCGTTGTGGATAAGGTGGTCGAGTATATAAGACAGCATATGTCTTATACGATATCGCCAAAGCCTTTTGCATCGGACGTGGATCCGGTTCTGTATGCGCTATACACTGGCCATGAGGGGTATTGTGTGCATTACGCCTCTGCGGCTGCGATAGGTCTTAGAACCATGGAAATACCGACAAAATACAATACAGGTTATGTGGTGCCTTCATCGGCGTGGACGAGGCAGGCGGATGGAACATATCATGCATATATACTTGAAAAGTACAGCCATGCGTGGATCGAGGCATATGAGAGGGATGCTGAGAACTGGGTGATAGTTGATGCCACCCCGCTTGGCAACAGGGCAGATACCCTTGGTATCCCGGATGAACCGGACAACTCAGGATCACAGAATGGTCAGGACAAGGATGATGATCAAAGCGGCGGAGACACTGAGCTCACCACGGAGAATATAACAACAGAGATAACAACAGAGATCACGACAAATGATTCGGAGGAGAGCACGGATGATGATGGAGAAGATGCCGCTGATGTGACTACGGAAAAACATGCATCCTCAGTGAGTGAGGATACAACTGAGAACAATTCTGGAAACAGTGGCACAGGAGATAATGGTGGAAATGGACAGAACCAGGCCGGAGGTGGTGGCTCCGGTGATGCAAATGGCCTGTCGGAGCTGTTTGACAGCAGAACGTTTAAGATAGCAGCGTCAGTCATATCGGTGGCGATGCTCCTTATGGCTTTGGTCATGCTGAGAAGACGTGTGCTCGTTACGCGGCGTAGGCGCAAGCTTGTTGGAAGAGATCGTATAGCTGCCGTGCATGAGATGTCGGCTGCCATGTGGGATATGCTCACATTTGCCAGACTCACGGATGGTGTAGGCTCAGATGACAGCGAATATGCGGATATTGTGACTAAACGGGTGAAGATTGTAGGCGGAGATGAGTTCAGGACATTTGTGGCTTGCGTTCAGGCTGCTGTGTACGGACAGATCGTACCGGATGACGAGCAGTTAAAGATGGCAAGAAAGCTTTATAATAAGATAAGGGCATACACGTACTGGAGTCTGAACTTTAAGGAGAGGCTTGTGTGGAAGTATGTGAAGTGCTACGACTGTGGGGGACGCAGACGAAAGAGATAACACAAATTTGTAACGAAAGAAGTAGTATTAGAGATGGAATTTAGAAAAGGATTAAAGGATGGAATACCGATAGCACTGGGGTATTTCGCGGTAAGTTTTAGTTTTGGCCTGCTGGCGGTGAAAGGAGGACTCACAAGTTTTCAGGCGGTCATCATAAGTCTGACAAATGTAACCAGTGCGGGACAGTTTGCCGGACTCAAGATCATTCTTGCAGGGGGAACGCTGGTTGAGATGATACTCACACAGTTCATAATCAATCTGAGATATTCCCTTATGAGTCTGTCACTCTCGCAGAAGCTTGGAGAGGCAGTGGGCATCAAGGAGAGGCTTGTGATCGCATTTGCAAATACTGACGAGATATTTGCGGTTGCCATGGGACATGTGAAGGAATTGACATTTGGCTATATGATAGGACTTCAGCTGCTGCCGATAGTCGGCTGGACAGGCGGAACCCTGTTCGGTGCGATTGCCTCAGGACTTCTTCCAAAGTCAATCAGCAGCGCACTCAGTCTGGCGCTCTACGGAATGTTCGTCGCCATAGTCATGCCGGTTGCCAGGAAGTCCAGACCGGTTGCCATAGTCGCGCTTGTGGCGGCAGTTATATCATGTGTGCTGTATTACGTTCCGATATTCAAGTTTATATCGACTGGAATTGCCATAATCATAAGCACGGTGGCAGCCTCTGTGATAGGAGCTATATTCTTTCCTGTGGGAGCTGCTGAGGAAGAGGAGGTGCAGTGATGAATATATACATATATATAATAACCATGGCGGTTGTCACCTACCTCATAAGAATGGTACCGCTGGTGGCGTTCCGCAAGAAGATAGAGAACAGATTCGTCAATTCATTCCTCTATTATGTGCCGTATTCATGTCTCACGGCACTTACACTTCCGTCCATACTATACAGTACGGAGAGTGTCATAAGCGCTGTGTGCGGATTTGCGGTTGCACTCATACTGGGAATAAAGCAGAAGGGACTTATAGTTGTGGCTGCTGCGGCATGTGTGACCGTGTTCGTGGTGGAGTGGATATTGAAGCTGATGTAGAAGGAGGTAGCAGGGATACCTGCAGATAATATATGAGATTTCCGAAATTTATAAAAAGGGGCGATACGATAGGTTTCGTTGCGCCATCATTTGGCTGTGATACAGAGCCGTATAAGACTGCATTTGGCAGAGCGCAGGAGAACTTCAGGAATATGGGCTTTGGTATACAGATCGGGCCAAACTGTTATGTCGGAGAAGGCATAGGAATCAGCAATAAGCCTGAGCTGTGCGGGCAGGAGATAAATGACTATTATACATCGGAGAAGAACGATGCACTCATATCCTGCGGTGGCGGAGAGCTCATGTGTGAGATACTTAACTATATTGATTTTGACAGGCTGAGGGCAGCAGACCCTAAGTGGTTCATGGGATATTCGGACAATACAAACCTCACGTTCCTGCTCACCACTTTGTGCGATACGGCATCCATATATGGTCCGTGTGCGGCGGCATTTGGACAGGAGCCGTGGCACCGATCAGTTGCGGATGCGATGGCGGTCCTTCAGGGACAGAAACTGTCATTTGCCGGATACGACGGATGGGAGAAGGAGTCCCTCAGGGATGAGGAGCATCCATTCCTGCCGTACAACATCACGGAGCCGAGGGTGATAAAGGGCTATCCAGAGAAGTTCCAGGTGAGCGGGCGAATGATAGGTGGCTGCATGGATTGTCTGGTGAACCTTATAGGAACAAAGTTTGACCATGTTGGCGAATTCCTTGAGAGATATAAGGATGATGGATTTATCTGGTTTCTCGAGTCCTGCGATCTGAACGTTATGTCCATAAGACGTGCTATGTGGCAGATGGACAACGGAGGATGGTTCAGATACTGCAAGGGATTTATGATCGGCAGACCGCTGCAGTTCGGACAGGAGATGATGGGTCTTGACCAATATCAGGCTGTGCTGGGGATCATAGGAAAATACAATGTGCCTGTTGTGATGGATGTGGATCTCGGACACCTGTCACCGATGATGCCTGTGGTATGCGGCAGCATGGGAACTCTTGTGGTGGACGGCCAGGATATGAGTCTTTCCATGGAGATGAGGTAGAGAGAAGTCTGTTGGCTGTTTGATTGGCTGAAAATGGTTGAAAAAATAAAGGCAAAAAAATAAAAAATACTATTGTGAAAAAAAATATATCGTGCTACACTAGGTGGCAGATAAGACAAAGGCATAGACGGAAAGAGTAGTGTGGCGGATGCATCCAGAGAGAGCTGCATATGTGGATCAATATTAATCCTGAACATATGGTGGGAGCAGCTTATGATATATCACATGAAGACCACTCCCGAGCCGTGCGCGATAGAAGCGTCACCGCGTAGCTGCGTTAAAGGCATAATTGAGTTAAAAGTTAAGGTGGAAACGTGCATACGCACCCTTAGATAGATTATATCTAGGGGTGCTTTTTTAGTTGTTACAGAAAGCTCATGTATAACCAGACGCCGGGCAGAATATATATTGATGTCTGCTGCGTCTGCAACGTATTTTCACTTTATAAGAAGTAAGAAGGAGAACTGACATGGTTAATTTCAAAGAAGACGAACAGCTTAAGACACTGAATCATTCCTGTGCACATCTGATGGCACAGGCTATCAAGCATCTGTACCCACAGGCAAAGTTCTGGGTAGGACCGGTAGTTGCAGAAGGATTCTACTACGATGTAGATCTCGGCGATGACGTTATCAGAGGCGAGGAAGATCTCGCAGCCATCGAGAAAGAGATGAAGAAGATTGCCAAGAGCGGCAAGAAGATCATCCGCAAGGAGATATCCAAGGAAGAAGCTCTTGAGATGTTCAAGGATGACGAGTACAAGCTCGATCTTATAAATGGACTTGAGGATGGAACGATCACATGCTATGACCAGGGCGATTTCACAGACCTCTGCCGTGGCCCTCACGTAGACAATGTAAAGCTTTGCCGTAACTTCAAGCTCATCAGACATTCAGGAGCTTACTGGAAGGGCGACAGCAAGAACAAGGTTCTCCAGAGAATATATGGTGTGTGCTTCCCTACAAAGGAGGAGCTTGAGGAGCATCTTAAGTTACTTGAGGAAGCAAAGGAAAGAGACCACAGAAAGATCGGCAAGGACATGCAGCTCTTCATGGTCGATGACCTTGTAGGACGTGGACTTCCAATGTTCTTACCAAAGGGATATACAGTATGGCAGGAGCTTGAGAATTACATTAAGGACAAGGAAAGAAAGCTTGGATACCTTCATGTAATGACACCATGTGTTGGTACAGTTAATCTTTACAAGACATCAGGCCACTGGGATCACTACAAGGAAAACATGTTCCCGGCAATGGAGATGGAGGGAGAGTCATTTGTACTTCGTCCAATGAACTGCCCTCACCACATGATGATATATGCTAACAAAATGCATTCTTACAAGGATCTTCCTATAAGAATCGGTGAGATTGCACATGACTTCAGATTTGAGGCAAGTGGAACATTAAAGGGTATTGAGAGAGGAAGACACTTCTGTCAGAACGATTCACATATATTTGTGACACCAGACCAGATCGAGGAAGAGTTTGCAGGAGTTGTTAAGCTCATATTTGACACATACAAGGATTTCGGAATCACAGATTACAGATGCGTACTGTCACTCCGTGACCCAGAGGACAAGGTAAAGTATCATGATGATGATGAAATGTGGAACAATGCAGAGAACGCACTCAGAAGAGTTCTTAATGATATCGGAATTGAGTACACAGAGGAAATCGGAGAGGCTGCATTCTACGGACCTAAGCTTGATGTAAATGTTAAGCCGGCCGTAGGAAATGAGTATACACTCTCGACATGTCAGCTTGACTTCTGTCTGCCAGCCAAGTTCGATCTGAAGTATATCGACAAGGACGGCGAGAAGAAGACCCCTGTAGTTCTCCACAGAGCTATCCTTGGATCTCTCGACAGATTCATGGCTTACATCCTTGAGGAGACAAAGGGCAATCTTCCAACATGGCTTGCACCTGTACAGGTAAGAGTTATGCCTGTAAAGACAGACAACGAGGATCTTATGGCTTATGCTCACAAGGTCGTTGATGCCCTTGATGCCATCGACGTTCGTGTAGAGCTTGATGACAGAGCAGAGAAGCTTGGTTATCGTATGCGTGAGGGTCAGGTTCAGAAGGTTCCATACCTTCTCGTAATCGGATTCAATGAGGCTGAGAACGGAACAGTATCATACAGACTTCACGGTGAGGCTGACACAACAGTTCTTCCACTTGACGAGTTCGTACAGAAGATCGACACAGAGATCAAGACAATGGCTCACAAGTAAGAGTGAAAATTTTACACCACAGGTTCACTTACCCTGTCCGCAAGGACAGGGTATTATTTTTTTGTAAATAAATGCGAGTGTGAGGGGGCACAGGATATGAGACAGGGATATAAGTTTATACGCGAGAGTGGCTGCAAGCATGACGATGATTATCTCGGTCATCTTTTTAACGATATTTTCTGCTGGACGAATGGCACATATAAGCTCTGCTATACACGCCCGGATATGGAGGCCGTGAACGGAGATAATATACTCGACATTGAGAATGGTGAGAATAAAATACTGTCATTTGACTATCATATGCAGCTCCTTGTAAGCAAGAGAAATAACCTGGAAAATACAGAAAAGGATAAGGCTGGAGATATCGAAGAAAACGATAGAGAGGTGTGGGAGACTCTGATAAATGCGGCGGCATACGACTTCCCAAATGTCCGGCAGCTCAAGACGGATATACGGACTATACTTGATTCAGACATGGAAGATGCCCAGATCGTGAGGAATAATAGCGGAGATCCGTACGAAAAAGTGCTGTGTCTTGGGACGGAGGGGACACATGTGGAGGATGGATATGTTCTCAGAAGGATAAAGAGATCCCCGGAGTGTGACAAGCCGGATCGGTATGAGCTGGAGATAGGAACAAATTGTGGGGCAGTTCCTGACAGTGCACATTTTTACCGTCTGATCGATCTGGACAGGGAGGATATCCGATGTCTGTATACATGCGTTACGAGATTCATAGAAAATGCTGAGGACTTGTATAACCACCGGCTGAAACTTCGCCGGGATAGAGAAAAGCATAACAAGAAAATTGACGGCGAAGTCCTGATGTGCATGGAGAACAGCTTTGAGCTTGTCACCGACGGCGAAGAGCTGGCCAGTATCAAATATTGGAATTTTAGAGGCGAAAAGCTGACAAAGGAATATAATGCGAGGGTATGGTCTATAGATGGCGATGCTGGCAGTATTGACCTGGGAAGTGGTGAAATGCTGTATATGGATCAGATATATTCCATAGAAAAAAAAAGCCCCACCGATGAAATGTTGTGCATGGGTGTGGAGGAGATAGCCGAGGATTTCTGTGACAGCATACTTGTGAAGACAGTGACGATGCTGGATGATTTCGGAACCATGGAGGTATATGATCTCTGTGAAAAATATGGTGAATACATAGATAACAGGTATTATATGTACCGTGAGGAACACGGATTTGAGATGCCGGAAGATGTGTTCCCTGGGGAAGGAGTGAAGCCGTATGTTGAGGAGGTCATACGGCTGTTGAAGTCAAAAGTATAAAAAAATATAACAAAAGCATGTATATATGAATCCCAGCTGCCCTGCTGGAAATCATATATACATGCTTTTATGCTTTGATATGGTAAATATGCTTTAAATGCAATAGTTATCTGCCGCCTCAGGTCTTTCTGCCACAAGGTCAGCGATGGTGGTGGTGTCTACCACGTCCCGGATCGCTTTGTCCAGTCTGCGCCAGAGACCTATGGTGGAGCATCTTGCCTCGCGTTCGCACTGGAATTCATCTGCATCAAGGCACGCAACAGGAGATATGCCGCCCTCAGTGAGCCTTAAAACCATTCCAACAGTTATGTCCTCCGGTGCTTTCCTTAGAAGATAGCCTCCCTGCGGTCCTCTGGTGCTCTTCACCAGCCCGCCGGAGTTTAGCACAGAAGTGATCTGCTCAAGGTATTTCTCGGATATTTCCTCCTGTGCGGCAACATCCTTGATGCTCACTGGCTTGCCGTCTGTCCTCGATGCTATATTTATAAGAAAACGCAGGGCGTAACGTCCTTTTGTGGATACTTTCATAATATAAACCTCCCAAATGCCTGTATTTACTGATGATTTTACATCATTTACACGTCTATTATAACATCTGAAAAAAAACAATCAAGATAATTCATAAAAAACCTATTGACAAAGTGGGAATTAGGCTGTAATATACAGCTATGCTTAATTCATAGTTTCCGAGTAGGAATTATGTGAAAAGTAAAAATAATCACAGAAATGATACGATCAAGTCAAATTTCAAAGACGAAAATCGAGAAAGAGGTGTTGATATGCTGGGAAGTACATTTAAACCACAGTACCTTAACGAAGACAGACGAATGTGTTGCATAGAAGTCGTGTGTTGCTGCTGTTAAAGCGAACACAGAACAAATTATCATGACACAGATATAAATAACAGATCATACATAATAGACAGAGAATAATAAAGAAGAGTATAATGCCACATGAGCTCATATACATGACAAGATGAATGGGCAGGTGCGCATGACAGATAAAATATTTGAATTTAAGGAGAATAAGATCATGGCAAAGAAGACAAGAGCAGAGAGAAATTTAAAGTTTGAGACATTACAGTTACACGTAGGACAGGAGACAGCAGACCCGGTTACAGATGCAAGAGCGGTACCGATCTACCAGACATCATCATTCGTATTCCACAACTCACAGCATGCAGCTGACAGATTTGCACTCAAGGATGCCGGCAACATCTACGGAAGACTTACAAACCCAACAGAGGATGTATTTGAGAGAAGAATCGCAGCCCTCGAGGGCGGCGTTGCAGCACTGGCAGTTGGCTCAGGTGCAGCAGCAGTTACATATACAATTCAGAACCTTGCACTTGCAGGAGACCACATCGTAGCAGCAAAGAACATCTACGGCGGAACATACAATCTCCTTGCACATACACTCAAGGATTACAATGTAGATACAACATTTGTTGATCCACTTGATCCACAGGCATTTGAGGATGCTATCCAGGAGAACACAAAGGCCCTCTACATTGAGGTCCTTGGAAATCCTAACTCAGAGGTTTCAGATATCGAGACAATTGCAAAGATCGCTCACGCACACAAGATTCCGCTTGTTATCGACAGCACATTTGCAACACCATACCTTGTAAGACCTATCGAGTACGGTGCGGACATCGTAGTTCACTCAGCGACAAAGTTCATTGGTGGACACGGAACAACTATCGGTGGTGTCATCATCGACAGCGGTAACTTCGACTGGAAGGCATCAGGCAAGTTCCCACAGCTCACTGAGCCAAATGAGAGCTACCACGGTGTAAGCTTTGTAGACGCAGCAGGTCCTGCAGCATTTGTCACAAGAATCAGAGCTATCCTTCTCCGTGACACAGGTGCTACGATCTCACCAATACACTCATGGATATTCCTTCAGGGACTCGAGACACTGTCACTCCGTGTTGAGAGACATGTATCAAATGCACTCAAGGTAGTTGAGTACCTGAACAACCATCCACTTGTTGAGAAGGTAAATCACCCTTCAGTATCCACAGATCCTGAGCAGCAGAGACTGTACAAGAAGTACTTCCCTAACGGCGGTGGTTCGATCTTCACATTTGAGATCAAGGGCGATGCAGAGACAGCCAAGAAGTTCATTGACAACCTGGAGATATTCTCACTTCTTGCAAATGTCGCTGATGTTAAGTCACTGGCTATCCACCCGGCATCAACAACTCACTCAGAGTTGAATGAGGCTGAGCTTATCGATCAGGGAATCAAGCAGAACACGATCAGACTTTCAATCGGTACTGAGAACATAGACGATATCATCGAGGATCTTGACGAGGCATTCAAGGCAATTCAGGAGTAATCGATATAAATAATGAATATACGACGGCGCTGGCTTTGGATGACATTTTGAATGACATGTTGAAGCCCAGCGTCGTTTAAAACAGACGGACAATGAGTAGAATATAAGAGAAGACTACAAATAGTGAACATAATAAATATCAGGAAAGGTAATGGTACGATAATATGAGTAATATATATAAGAGCGCAGCAGAGCTTATAGGTAAGACTCCACTTCTGGAGCTTTCAAACATAGAGAAGAAGAATGATCTCAAGGCAAATATCCTTGCGAAGCTGGAGTACTTTAACCCAGCAGGAAGCGTTAAGGACAGGATTGCATTCCAGATGATCGAGGATGCGGAGAAGGACGGCACACTTAAGCCGGGCGCAACCATCATCGAGCCTACATCAGGTAACACAGGTATCGGTCTTGCATCCATAGCAACAGCCAAGGGTTACAAGGCGATCATCGTTATGCCTGAGACCATGAGCGTTGAGAGACGTAACATCATCAAGGCATACGGTGCAGAGATAGTTCTTACAGACGGAACAAAGGGAATGAAGGGAGCCATCGCAAAGGCTGATGAGCTTTCAAAGGAGATCCCTGGCAGCTTTGTAGCTGGCCAGTTCGTAAATCCATCCAATCCAAAGGCACACAGACTCACAACTGGTCCTGAGATCTGGGAGGACACAGACGGCAAGGTAGATGTATTTGTAGCCGGAATCGGAACAGGCGGAACTATCACAGGTGTTGGCGAGTATCTGAAGGAGAAGAATCCAGATGTAAAGGTCATCGCCGTTGAGCCTGCCACATCACCAGTCCTCTCAAAGGGCGTTTCAGGAGCACACAAGATACAGGGAATCGGTGCAGGATTTGTTCCTGACACACTTAACACAAAGGTATATGACGAGATCATCGCCGTTGAGAATGATGACGCATTTGCAGCAGCAAAGGAGATCGCATCAGCAGAGGGAATCCTCGTAGGAATCTCATCAGGTGCAGCTTACTTTGCAGCAAAGCAGATCGCAGAGCGCCCTGAGTATGCAGGCAAGAACATCGTAGTTCTTCTTCCAGACAGTGGAGACAGATATTACTCAACTCCGTTATTCGGCTAAATGGATATAAAGTAATTGCTGTGATATAGAATTTATACTAATGTAGCCCCGCCGCATTGGGATGATGCGGTGGGGTTTTGTGTGCAAAAATGTTGTATGATAATATACAAACAATGTAGTTCAAGTTATTGGAAACAAGTTCAAAATATGATATAATTGAACTTAAAAATATGGGATGAACTTGTAAGGAGATTTTTATGAGAAAGTTTAATTATAAGAATTTAGCTGAAAAATGCTGGGATAATGATATACTGCTTTTATGCTCAAGAATTCATGAGAGTAAGGGAAGGCAGGAGCTTTTTGTACGCCAGAAACCTGCACAACTTGAACGTTTGGTTGAAATATCCAAAATCCAAAGTACTGAGGCTTCCAATAGGATTGAAGGAATTGTCACAACAAGTACACGAATTAAGAAGTTGTTTGAGGAAAAGACAACTCCAAAGAACAGGGATGAAAAAGAGATTCTTGGTTATAGAGATGTGCTTAATACGATTCATGAAAGCCATGATTATATTGATGTAAGTCCAAATCACATTTTGCAGCTACATAGGGATTTGCTAAAGCATGCAGGAATAACTTATGGTGGCAGTTTTAAGAGTGTACAAAATTATATAAAGGAAACAAAGCCAGATGGGACGGAAGTGATAAGATTTATGCCGCTTGCACCATACGAGACGCCTGAGGCAATAGGACTGATATGTAAAAGTTACTGTGAAACCATTGCCTTAGAGATAGTGGATCCGCTTATTTTAATTCCGGCATTTATTTGTGACTTTCTGTGTATTCACCCATTTAATGATGGCAATGGAAGAATGAGTAGATTACTCACGTTACTTTTACTATATAAGAGCGGATATGAAGTTGGAAAATATATTAGTATTGAGAGACAAATAGAGAAGACTAAGGATGTTTATTATGATGTACTCCAGGAAATAGATCGTGGATGGCATGAAGAAATGAATGATCCGACACCGTTTATCAAGTATATGCTCCAGATGGTTCTTGCCTGTTATAAGGAATTTGAAGAGCGTGTAGGTATTATGGATGATGTGGGAGTAAAGAGTTCCACATATGATATAGTTAAGTCTTATGTTGATAATAAGCTTGGCAAGTTCACTGCTGCTGACGTGCTTGCAAATTGTCCTAGTGTTGGACGTACTTCTGTGTTTAATGCTCTTAAAAAATTAACTAGTGAGGGGTATGTTGAAAAACATGGGGAGAGACAAAAAGCTTTTTATGTAAAGAAAATGACCGGCCAATGGTAGTGTAAGAAAATATTTGTGGGGAGAACATACAAATGATGTGGGCATTTATTTTTATATTTATGTTTGCGGCGTTCATAGCCGCATGTATATATCTTATCACAAGGGTCAGAAAAATTGCATTGGTAGATAAGCTGGCGAAGGACAGAAAGTGGCTTAGCATTCTTATCAGCGCGCTGACCTGTGTTGTCTTCATAGTAGTTTTAAGTCTGGCTATGGGGTATATCAACGCAATCATAGTCACGATCTACATGATATTGTTCTGGCTTGTCTGTGAGTTCGCATTCTGGCTGGTGGGTAAGGTGAAGAACAGAATGAAATCAACGGCGGGTGAGACAACTGAGAGCAATATAATTAAGAACAATGCAGAGAGCAGCGTAAAACCTAAAAAAAGAAAGATATATTATGCAGGTGTGACCGCTATAATCATTACAATCGTATACATGTCGTGGGGCTGGTATCAGGCTCATAACGTGTGGCAGAAGGACTACACGATACATACCGACAAAGCGGTCGGCAGTATAAAGCTTGCGCTTATCGCAGATTCCCACACGGGAACAACATTTGACGGTGAGGGATTTGCAGAGCATGTGAAGGCGATACAGGCACAGGATCCTGATGCTGTGCTGATAGCAGGCGATTTTGTGGATGATGATACGAGCCTTATTGATATGAAGAAGTGTTGCGAGGCGCTTGGAACCCTGGACACTAAGTACGGCGTATATTATGTGTTTGGCAATCACGACAAGGGGTATTACGCATCCGAGCGCAGGGGTTATGATGGAGATGATATCATAGCTGAGCTTGAGAAGAATGGAGTTGCAGTACTTCAGGACGAGACTGTGCTGCTGGGCGACAGCTTTTACATAATAGGCAGACAGGATCTGTCCGAGGTGACGGACCGCGGCGGCAGCAGAGCTGACATAGAGGATCTGGTGAAGGATCTTGACGATGACAAATATCAGATAGTCATGGATCACCAGCCTGCGGATTATGCAAATGAGAAGGCGTCGGGAGTTGATCTTGTACTTTCGGGACATACTCATGGTGGTCAGCTGTTTCTCATAAAACTGTTTCAGGAGATAACAGGCATGGGAGGAAATGACCAGATATATGGTCTGGAGAATATAGATGGCTCGGATTTCATCGTGACATCAGGAATATCTGATTGGGCGATCAAGTTCAAGACGGGGTGCAGGTCAGAGTATGTGATAATAGATATTCAAGGGAAGTGATCTACAAATATTAATCTTGCAGAAACGATGAAATCATAGTCATTGAATAGGATAAATATGAAAAGTATGTGAAACATACCATAAAGGGGTTGCACATGGAGTCCACTCCAGTGTTATAGTTAAGATATCTTAATTAGCTGTAATTGTCAGAATAGAAATATGACAGTTGCAGCTTGTTTGGATATCTTATTTTTATGTCTGAATGGGCTCTAAGTTTAATGTGTGTGGTAAAAATCACAGTAAGACAAAATAAAATGGAGCATGGTTCAGGAAAGGACATATACATTATGGGAAAAAAACTTGATATGCTAGTGGAATTTTTTAAGGCAGAGGATCTGATAGATGGCATGCAGACATGGGCGAATACCTTGCCTGTAAAGTGGCTATGTTCAGGCAGTGTGATACGGTAATAATCAACAGGGATACCAACATGTATGACCGTGTGCGGGAGTCAGTTCCGAAAGGCGTGAAGGTGATTCTGTTTGGACAGAAACAGTATGATCATGACCCGGCAGATGCCGTGATAGGAAATGTGCAGATGGGAATGTCTGGACTTACATTTGAGCTTTCCTACAGAGGAAGAACTGATACTATACATACAAACCTGGTTGGAAAATTTAACGCTGAGAATATAACGGCTGCAGCACTGGCTGCTCTTGAGCTGGGGGTGGATATTGATACAGTTAAGAGTTCGGTTAAGGAGCTTTTTATCCCAGGACGATTGAATCTTGTTGAGGCGAATGGAAGACACGTTATCATAGATTATGCGCACAATCATATGAGCTATAGCAGTCTTTTCCGGACCATCAGAAGTATATATCCAACTGACAGACTTACGGCATTGGTTGGTGCTGTGGGAGACAAGGCATTTGGCAGAAGGCGGGAGGCTGGGCAGATGACAAATGTATATGCAGACCGGGTGGTGATAACAGAGCAGGATTCAGGCAGTGAGCATCCGGCGAAGATTGGCAGTGAGATAGCCAGATATGTGCATAAACCATGTAAGATAGTGCCAAGACGTGAGGCTGCGATCAGGTATATACTTGATAAGTCTGATCCTGGAGATGTGATCGTTCTCACAGGAAAGGGAGCTGAGAAAACACTGCGTGTTGGAAGAAATTCCGTGAGACCGTATGCCGGCGATCTGGAGATAGTGAAAGCGTGGCTTCGTACAGATATGACAATAGATGCAAAATAAAGCTGATTATGCTTGTATTTTTTTCGTTAGATTGTTAATCTATTGTACGAAACATGAGATCAGCCGCTAATTGCCGGTGCATTTGAGATAGTGGGCAGATTGGGATAAGACTGATCTGAATGAATTGATATTAGGATAAAAGGAATATAAGACTATGAAAAAACTATCAGATAGACAGAAAACACTTATAAAATGGCTGTGCGTTCTGGCACTTGTAGGTCTTATCATTTACGTATTCCGTGACATGGCAGGCCCTATACTGTCGCAGCTTGTAAAGACAAGCCCTGTGGTTGTGGCAGTCATTCTTGGAGCGACGCTTTTATACGGAGTGATAGAGAGCTGCATAACGTTTATCCTCATGCGACAGGTGGAGAACAATATGACATTTTTCGATGCAAATATTATGACGTATTTTGTGTCATTTTACAGGGTGTCAACCCTTGGGAGCGGTACCATAGTGGCATCCACATTGTTCATGAAACATTGTGGCATACAGCCGTCGAAAGCGCTAGGTCTGTACTCTATTGATTATGCGATACACAAAATGACCATATGCGTTATGGCGGTGGCATTGTTTCTTGCAAACAGAGAATATATGCTTGGAGTATTCGGCAAATACAGTTCATATGTTGTCCTTGGAGTTATAGCGACCATACTCATAACGATGGCGATAGTGCTCTTTGCGTGCTGGCCACCGTTTCACAGATTTCTCAGATGGCTTCTCGAAAAAGCTAATGCTTTGTTTAAAGGGCGATTTGCAAAGCTGATTGACAGTTTAAGTGAGCAGACAGCTATGATGGAGGATGCCACCAGGGTTGTACTTAAGAAACCGTGGCTTATAGTGGTAGTCATGCTGCTTGATATATGCAAGTTCGCGTGCTGGTTTGCCATACCTTATATAGTGTGTCACAACCTGTGTGATATGAATATTGTCACGTCAATAGGTATAACAGCCATGAGTGTCATGCTGGCGGCAGTCATTCCTATGCCGGGCGGGATCGGGTCAAGTGAGCTTGTTATGACAGCGATCTATTCGGGACTTGTTGGTTCTGCTGCAGCCGGAGCCATGGCACTTCTCTATAGATTTGCCACATTTATGTTCCCATTTATCATAGGCGCATTTACAGCCATATTCTTCAAGAGGTTCAAGAGATATAAGGCGGCGCAGAATGAAAAATAGGGAATCTGGTATGGCGGATACAGACTCATAGCTGAACCAATAAATGAGTTTATAAAGAATCGATATATATCAATGGTTAGCAAGATGCGTGGCGGGTGATATATATCGGCTGGTGAAGGGAAAAGATACATATGAAGAACATAGTCGCGGGCATACTGGCCCACGTTGATTCAGGCAAGACCACACTCTCCGAGGCGATGCTATACCAGACTGGACGTATCAGAAAGCTTGGACGTGTGGATCATCAGGATACATACCTTGACACGGACAGTCAGGAAAAGGACAGAGGAATAACCATATTTTCAAAGCAGGCGGAGCTTACCTATGAGGACATGCATATAGCTTTGCTTGACACTCCGGGGCATGTGGATTTCGGCACGGAGATGGAGAGGACACTGCAGGTTCTTGATTATGCGGTTCTGGTCATCAATGGCATGGACGGAGTGCAGAGCCACACGGAGACACTGTGGAAACTGCTTGAGAGATATGAGATTCCTGTATTTATATTTGTAAATAAGATGGACATGACGGGGTATGACAGGGAGTATCTCATGGACAATATCAGACACAGACTGAGTGATGGCTGTGTCGATTTTTTATGTGAAGATGCTGGTGAACACATAGCCATGTGCGATGAGAATATGCTAGAGAGATTCCTCGAGACCGGGGAAAACCGGGAAGATGACATAGCTAAGGCTGTGGCAGACAGAAAGCTGTTTCCTTGTTATTTTGGTTCGGCACTTAAAAATGATGGTGTGGCTGAGCTGCTGGATGGAATGAACAGATATGTGACGGAGCCTCGGCGAACGGATGAATTTGGAGCCAGGGTATTTAAAATCGGCCGTGATGACAAAGGAGAGAGGCTGACCTATATGAAGATCACAGGGGGAACCCTGAGACTAAAGGATGTACTCACGCTTACAGGCAGACAAGGCGAGGAAACACTTGAAAAGGTAAATCAGATAAGGGTATACTCCGGTGCAAAGTATGACATGGTGGATCATGTCACTGCGGGCTGTGTATGTGCTGTTCCGGGACTGGTGAATACCTACGGCAGACAGGGAATCGGTGCCTGCCCGGATGGAGAGCTTCCAAGTCTGGAGCCGGTTCTCAGCTATAAGGTTATGTACCCGACTGATGTGGATGCGGTCACGATGGTGTCAAAGCTCAGACAGCTTGAGGAAGAGGATCCATTGCTGCAGGTGCAGTGGAATGAGGCAGCCGGTGAGATATACATCAAGGTCATGGGACAGGTGCAGCTGGAGGTTGTGGCGCAGATGGTCAGAGACAGATTTGGCATAGCCATCACGTACGGTCAGGGCAGGATAACATACAAAGAGACGATCGCAGCTCCGGTCATGGGAGTGGGACATTTTGAACCGCTCAGACACTATGCTGAAGTACATTTGCTGCTTGAACCTATGGAAAATGGCAGCGGTATGTGCTTTGACAGCATTTGCAGCGAGGATGTGCTGGACAAGAACTGGCAGAGATTGATCCTGACTCATCTACAGGAAAGGGAATTCAGAGGGGTGCTGACGGGATCCCCGATCACGGATATGAAGATAACTATCACCGCAGGCAGGGCACATCAGAAACACACTGAGGGCGGAGATTTCAGGCAGGCGACATACAGGGCTGTGAGACAGGGACTTATGATGGCGGAAAGTGTCTTGCTTGAACCTGTGTATGCATTTAAAATAGAGGTGCCGCAGGAGTATGCGGGCAGAGTGCTTGCTGACATAGTGAAGATGAGCGGCAGCATGGACGGACAGGAGATCGCAGGCGAGACAACGGTTATCACTGGACATGCTCCGGTATACACTATGAGAGAGTATTACAGTGAGCTCACGGCATTTTCTAGAGGTACAGGCAGGCTTCAGGTGGATATAGACGGCTATCAGCCATGCCACAACACCGAAGAGGTTCTGGCTGAGAGACATTATGATCCTGAGCTTGACAGGTTTAATCCATCATCATCGGTATTCTGTGCCCACGGTGCAGGTTATCTGGTCGACTGGTACGATGTGTATGAGAACATGCATGTGAAGGAGGATCCGGGATTTGAGATCTCAGGTCAGCTGGGGTATACAGAGGATGGCGATGTTACGGATATTCCTGTGAACAGGCCGGGAAAGAGCGTGTCGGATATGTCCATCACGGACGAGGAACTCAGCGAGATATTTGCAAGGACATTTGGCGGAGATTACAAGGATAAGGATGTGGCACTGAACGGAAGATTCAGGAGAACTACATCTGAGTATAAGGTAAATGGAACTTCCAGCAGAGGAAGTGACGGCACAGCCGGAGGCGGCGCGTCTGCTGGTACGGCAGGAGATTCTTCAAATTCGGGATATCGTGGAAATGGACAGTATAATAAGAGTCAGTCCAGAGACAGACAGCCCGGGAATGGGCCTGTCGTGGGCAGCAGGCCAGCCGACAGAGGGATAGCAACACCTGGAGCATTCAAGCGCAGAAAGACAGGCGAGGATTATGTCATAGTGGATGGTTACAACGTCATATTTGCGTGGGATACACTTCGGGAACTGTCGGAGCACAATATAGACTCCGCGAGAGGTAAGCTCATGGATATCCTGTCGAACTATCAGGGATATATGAACTGTCATCTGATAGTGGTATTTGACGGCTACAAGGTGAAGGATAATAAGGGGGAGAGATTCCCATATGACGATATAGAGGTAGTGTACACAAAAGAGGGCGAGACCGCCGATGCGCACATAGAAAAGCTCACACATGAGCTTGCGAGAAAGCATAAGGTCACTGTGGTCACATCGGACGGACTGGAGCAGATAGTCACCATGGGACAGGGTGCGATCCGCATGTCTTCAAGAGACTTCAAACTAGAGGTCGAGAGAGTGAACGAACATTTGAGAGAGAATTATCTGAAAAACGATTGAGAAAATTTGATCAAAACAATTAAGCTGAACTATTTGATTCTGGCTTATTTGATAGATACTTAAAAGGAAGAAGGTTAAAAGGTTTGTCAGGGCAAAATTGCCCGACGGACCATACATAATTACGGAGAACAGCGAGGTTTAACAGTGTATATAAACCAAGCTGATGGGTATGCCTTCGCAGGGGCATTTGAGCCCGCCGGTCCTTAGATGGTGCGCTAAGCAGCATCTTAGTACCGCTGCAGGGCGAAACGAGCGGGAGCGTCCCCTGAGAAGGCATACCCATCAGTTTGGTTGCAAAACACTAGAACCGAGCGTCCGTGAATCAGAAGGAGGGCAATTTGGCAGATTATATAATGGCGCTGGATCAGGGAACGACCAGCTCAAGGGCGATAATATTTGATAAGGAAGGCAGGATATGCTCGGTGAAGCAGAAGGAGTTCACCCAGCATTTCCCGAATAACGGCTGGGTGGAGCATGACCCTATGGAGATATGGGCAACCCAGATGTCGGTGATGATGGAGGCGAGGGAGACCATGGGAATCCGCACCGAGGACATAGCCGCAATAGGAATCACCAACCAGAGAGAGACAACCATAGTGTGGGATCGAAAGACCGGCAATCCGGTGTATCACGCCATAGTGTGGCAGTGCAGGAGAACTGCGGACAGGATAGAGCAGCTTAAGGCTGAAGAATATGACAAGGTGATAAGGGAGAAAACGGGACTGATAGTTGATCCGTATTTCTCTGCAACGAAGATAGAGTGGATACTTGACAATGTGCCGGGAGCCAGGGAACGCGCAGAGGCAGGGGAGCTGATGTTCGGAACAGTTGACACATGGCTTATATACAAGCTCACAGGCGGAAGGGTTCACGCAACGGACTACACAAACGCATCGCGTACCATGCTTTTCAACATTCACACACTGGAGTGGGACAGGGAATTACTTGCAAAGTTCAACATCCCGGAGAGCATGCTTCCGGCAGTGAGAAATTCCAGTGAGATATACGGATACACGGACAGAGAGATATTTGGCGGTGAGGTGCCTATAGCGGGAGTTGCCGGAGACCAGCAGGCTGCGCTGTTCGGGCAGTGCTGCTTTGAGGCCGGAGATGTGAAGAACACCTACGGAACAGGTTGTTTCCTCCTCATGAATACGGGGGATAAGGCAGTTGACTCGCAGCAGGGACTTCTCACCACCATAGCCATAGGACTTGACGGAAAAGTCAGCTATGCGCTTGAGGGAAGTGTGTTTGTGGCTGGAGCAGCCATCAAGTGGCTCAGGGATGAGATGAAGCTCATAGACAGTGCGGCGGATACTGAGCGTATTGCTCTGTCGGTGCCGGACAGTAATGGTGTATATGTGGTACCTGCGTTTACTGGCCTTGGCGCTCCTTACTGGGATGCGTACGCCAGAGGGGCAGTGTTCGGCCTCACAAGAGGAACCAATAAGGCACATTTTGTCAGGGCGACAGTCGAATCACTGGCATATGAGACATCGGATGTTCTTGCGGCTATGGAGATGGATGCAGGACTTCCTATCACAAGCCTTCGAGTGGACGGCGGTGCAAGTGCCAACAACTTCCTGATGCAGTTCCAGGCAGATATAGAGAATGCCGAGATAGTGCGGCCTGTGATCACGGAGACAACAGCTCTGGGTGCTGCATATCTGGCCGGACTTGCTGTTGGCTACTATGACAGCCTGGATGAGATCAAGGGCTATTGGAAGGCTGACAGAAGATTTAAGCCGGGGATAACCGAGGATAAGAGGGAGACGCTCCTTGCAGGCTGGAAGGATGCTGTGGAGAGAACGAGAGTGACAAGGTGAATATAAAAATATATATAGAAAGAAAAAAACAATCGGTAATGAGAAAAACAGGAGGGACTTATGTATTTAGTATTTGATGTAGGGGCAACATTTATAAAGTATGCGTTAATGGACGATGAGGGCAATATATCGGGAAAGGGTAAGACTCCAACCGACAGATATGCCGAGGCTGGAACTCCGGCATTTGTGGCGCAGATCAAGAAGGTGTATGACGAGAAGGTACTGGACTGTGACATAACAGGAATTGCCATGGGGCTTCCTGGACAGATAGATGTCGAGCGCGGCATAGTGTACGGCGGTGGCGGGATCAAGTATCTTGATGGTGCACATCTTGGTGATCTCATATCAGAGGCATGCGGTGGTGTGCCTGTAGCCCTTGAGAACGATGGTAAATGTGCGGCTCTCGCAGAGGTGTGGCTGGGCAATGCCAGCACGGCTACAAATGCAGCAGTCGTTGTCGTGGGTACAGGAATCGGCGGTGGAATAATAATTGACAGAAAGATCCACAGAGGCAAGAGACTTCTGGCAGGTGAATTGTCATATGCCCTCATGAACATGACAAGGGAAGAAGCTGATGATGTCAGATGCTGTGAAGAGCTGACTGTCGAGGAGACATTTGAATATAACCCATTCATGGTGACATCAACATGTACTGCAAGCTCAATTACATACAAGGCATCCAAGATCATGCATATGAAGCCTGAGGAGGTGTCCGGTGAGATGGTATATCAGTGGATCGATGAGGGCAATCAGGAGATCATAGATATGGTTGAGGATTCATACTTCTCCATAGCAAAGCTCTGCTGCAATCTGTACATGACGATAGATCCGGATGTCATACTTATCGGAGGCGGAATGAGTGCCAATCCGAACTTTGTTCCGGGGGTTAAGAGGTATGTGGACAAGATAAGAAAGATGACTAAGACCTACGATGGTATGGTTATCGACACATGCAAGTTTCGCAATGACTCGAATCTTCTTGGCGCGCTTTACAACTATAAGCAGAAGTATGAGGGCGTGAAATAAAGGCTGGTAATATTATAAATAAAATATGGAGGGACAAAACTATGGTGATAACAAAGAAACATGGACTTCCGGAGAACTTCCTCTGGGGAGCATCAACGAGTGCATATCAGGTTGAGGGTGCCAATCTGTCACACGGCAAGGGACCAAGTGTACAGGACATCAAGACAGTTCCAGCGGGAACAAGTGAGCTGGATGTGTGCGCTGATTTTTACCACAGATATGCAGAGGATATAGCCCTCATGGCTGAGATGGGATTCAAGACATTCAGATTCTCCATCGCGTGGAGCAGAGTCCTCCCAGAGGGAACCGGCAGAGTCAACCAGGAGGGAATTGACTTCTACAACAATGTGATAAATGAGTGCCTTAAGTACGGAATCGAGCCGCTTGTCACAATGTTCCATTTTGATCTTCCTGCGGCTCTTGAGAAGAAAGGCGGATGGTCGAGAAGAGAGAGTGTTGACGAGTTTGTTGAATTTGCAAAGCTTCTCTACACAAATTATGGCGACAGAGTAAAGTACTGGCTGACTATCAATGAGCAGAACATGCTCACACTTGTGGGTGACGTGATCGGAACCTGCAACATGGAGGGCGTGACAAATAAATACAAGAAGCTTTATCAGGAGAATCACCACATGCTCCTTGCTCAGGCAAAGGCCATGAAGCTTCTCCATGAGATGTGTCCTGGTGCAAAGATTGGTCCTGCACCAAATATTTCACTGGTATATCCTGCTACATGCAAGCCGAAGGATGTCCTGGCAGCACAGAACTTCAATGCGATAAGAAACTGGCTTTACCTTGATATGGCAGTGTATGGAAGATACAACGACCTGGTATGGAAGTTCCTTGAGGAACATGATGCCATTCCAGTCATCGAGGACGGAGATATGGATATCATGGAGCAGGCAAATCCTGATTTTATAGGTTTCAATTATTATAATACTGCAACGGTTGAGTGGGATGACAGTCCGGTTGCTGTGACGGACTCAGAAAAAAAGGATCAGCAGTCAGCCGGTATTGAGCCGGGGGTATACAAAGCGTATCCAAATCCAAATCTTCTTCGCACAGAGTTTGGCTGGGAGATAGACCCTGACGGCTTTAGGGCAACTATAAGAGAGATGTACAGCAGATATCACCTTCCTATGATCGTGACAGAGAATGGTCTCGGCGCATATGACAAGCTCACAGAGGACGGCAAGGTACACGACGACTATCGTATAGAGTACTTAAGAAAACATATAGAGCAGATCAAGCTGGCAGCAGACGAGGGCGCAGAGATGATGGGCTACTGCCCTTGGTCAGCAATTGATCTCGTGTCCACCCACGAGGGAATCACCAAGAGATACGGATTTATATATGTCAACAGAGATGAGTTTGACATGAAGGATCTTGCGAGATACAGAAAGGATTCCTTCTACTGGTACAAGAAGGTCATCGAGACCAACGGCGAGGATCTGAGCTAAAAATTATCCAGAAATCAACAATTTAGGCCTAAAAGATACAAAGTTCCAGAAAATTGTATCTTTTAGGCTGTTCTATATTTTTTTGTGAGAAAATTATTCTGGAATCTTGATTTTATACGAAAAAGGATAAAAACAGCCAGACTGTTTTCTAAGGTGGTATATTTAGATCCTGGTCTGTAGATGAAAATAGAAAAGCCCAAGATTGTATTTTTGAATAAAGTCCTTGCATTAATTTATTTATGTGCTATACTAAACAAAGTCACTAACATACGCCAACGCGTTAAAGTGACGCAAGTTTAAATTGAGAAAACATCGACCGTTATCAAAATCCCATTGAAAGGTTGATGTAAAAAAGAAGAAGGAGGACACTATTATGATAGGCGGAGATTTGATCACCTACAGACCTGACATTCAGGTACTTGACGCAACAATAAGAGATGGAGGACTTGTCAATGATTTCTATTTTACTGACGAGTTTATAAGAGCCCTCTATGAAGCGAACATCAAGGCGGGGGTTGATTATATGGAATTCGGCTATAAGGCCTCCAAGGAAATGTTTGATGTGAACAAATTCGGCAAATGGAAGTTCTGTAACGAGGAGGACATAAGAGCCATCGTCGGGGAGAACAACACGGATCTGAAGATTTCTGTTATGGCAGATGTCGGAAGATGCGACTACAAGAAGGACATCATTGACAGAGCCGACAGTGTCATCGATCTGGTGAGGGTTGCGACATACATCAACACTATGCCGGCAGCCATCGAGATGATTGAGGATGCACATGCAAAGGGATACGAGACCACATGCAACATCATGGCAGTTTCAAAGGATCAGGAGTCGGATATCGATCTTGCCCTTGAACTGCTTGGCAAGAGCAATGTAGATGGAATATACATTGTTGACAGCTACGGCTCACTGTACCCTGAGCAGATCAAGAAACTCGCGGAGAAATATGTCGCAGTTGGAGAGAAGTATGGCAAGAAGATAGGAATACATGCACACGACAACTTAAAGCTTGCCTATGCCAACACTGTTGAGGCAATGAGGAGTGGTGCGAGCATGCTCGATGGAACTGTAAGCTGTATGGGCAGGGGCGCAGGAAATTGTGCACTTGAGCTTCTTCTTGGATTCCTCAGAAATCCAAAGTACAACCTGTATCACATACTGAAGTTCATAGAGCAGTACATGGTTCCGCTCAAGGCAAAGGGAGATGCAGTATGGGGCTATGATGTGCCATACATGCTGACCGGAATGCTGAATCAGCACCCAAGGGAAGCTATCGATTTCATCAAGAATGAAAGACACGATTACGCAGATATGTACAGCTACCTTATGTACAGGGAGTAGTCAGCTGCTAAGAATGTATGCCATACAGTGAGTAACCAGTTGCTGCGAATGCATACAATACAGAGAGAAAACAAATATCTTGATATATGTCATGGCAATAGCCTATAATAAGTGTTGATACAGTATTTAACATAAAACAAAATAATATACATATAGTGGTTTGGACACAGGCAATGGTGTTCAAAATAAAGGGGAGGACTCCTGGTGTCAGTTATCGCTGGCATCAGGAGTTTTTCTTCTTTTTTGGGTGCTGTGTGTTATAATCGGATGTGTAGTGTCAAATTTGTCAAAAAACAACAAGAGAATACTTGGGAAGATTGATATGTGTAGCGACAGCACTTGGAAACATATAGAAATAACAGGAGGACAGCACGTGAACATAGGAATATTGGGCGCAGGCAAGATCGCCGGTGTCATGGCAGATACGATAAATAAGATGGATAATGTGGAGCTGTATGCAGTAGGTTCAAGAACTTTGGAAAAGGCAAATGCATTTGCCAGGGAATTTGATATAGATAAGGCTTATGGAAGTTATGAAGAACTGGTAAGTGATGACGCGATAGATCTTATATATATTGCAACGCCGCATTCACATCACTATGAGCATATGAAGCTCTGCATAGAACATGGAAGAAATGTACTTTGCGAGAAAGCATTTACCTACGATGCTGCGCAGGCTGAGAAGATCGCAGCTCTGGCAGCGGAGAAGAAGGTGTATGTGGCTGAGGCAATATGGACGAGATATATGCCGTCCAGACAGATAATAAATGAAATTCTTGGATCAGGTGTGATAGGGGATATCAGGACAATGACCTGCAATCTGTCCTATCCGATATCAAAGATAGAGCGCCTGATCAGACCAGAGCTGGCAGGGGGTGCCCTTTTAGACGTGGGAGTTTACGGGCTGAACTTCATTGTCATGCATATGGGTAAGGAGATCTCAGCTATCGAATCGTCTGTCATGATGCATGAGACCGGGGTAGACGGACAGGAGAGCATAACAGTCAAATACGAAGATGGAAGGATGGCAGTGACGACCCACAGCATATATGGCAGATCGGACAGAAAAGGAATCTTCTATGGTGAGAAAGGATATATGATAGTCGATAATATAAATAATCCGCAAGGAATAGATGTGTTCGACTGTGAGGACAGGCTTATCAGACATGTGGATGTACCGGAACAGATAAGTGGTTATGAGTATGAGATCATGGAGAGTCTGGATATGATCAGACAGGGACAGTTCCAGAGTAAATCGATGCCTTTGTCAGAGTCTATATATATGATGAAGCTTATGGATGATATTAGAAAAGGGTGGAATAAAAAGTGATAATTTTATATATACTTGGCGGAATCATAGCCATATTTCTGATGTACATACTTTTTCTCTTCGTGTGCAGTCTGTTCGTGAGAACTGACAGGCAGTATATGGAGGACAGCAGGTTCTACAGGCATCTGCTGTATGGTGCCACCGGATTTGCCATGTGGTTTCTAAGAGTGAAAATGCATGTGACTGGCATGGAGAAGATTCCAGTGGATGTCAAACCACTCTTTGTGGGAAATCATCTGTCAAATTATGATCCGCTGATAGAATGGCAGGTATTTAAGAAGTGGGATGTGGCATTTATATCCAAGCCGGAGAATTTTAAGATACCGATATTCGGCAGGATCATCAGAAGATGCTGCTTTATGCCGATAGACAGATCAGATCCGGGTAAGGCATTGTCTACGATCAAGACGGCTACCGAGGTTCTCCAGAAGGGAGATATGGCAGTTGGAGTATACCCAGAGGGAACGAGAAACAGACAGGGCAGACTTCTGCCATTTCACACGGGTGTTTTCAGGATAGCCCAGAAAGCGCATGCGCCGATAGTCGTCATGGCGATACACGGAACGGAGAATATCTACAGGAATGTGCTGAGGCGCAGATCTGACGTCTATATAGATGTGGTGGATGTGATACCTGCCGATGAGGTAAAAGCAATGAAGAAGAATGAGATCAGCGACAGGGTGAGACTTGTCCTTGAGAAAGATGAAAAGGGTAAAAACTATGGGAAAGAAGTACATTTTATATAATTCACTGGCGGGCAACGGCAAATGTATGTATGACGTGCAGGCGCTTGCAGATACATATCCTGATGCGATACTCAAGAAGATGACAGAGATCGCTTCATATGCGGAGTTCATGGGATCGCTTGCAGAGGATGACGAGGTTATCCTGTGCGGCGGTGACGGAACGCTGAACATATTTGTGAATGACATAAAGGACATGGATGTGAAGAATACCATCTACTATTATGCCTCCGGAAGCGGCAATGACTTTGCAAAGGACATAGGACATAACAGTCATGACACTCCGGATTACCAGATAAATCAGTACATACAGCATCTCCCGGAGGTGACGATCAACGGCAAAAAGTGGCTGTTCATGAACAATGTTGGATTCGGAATAGACGGTTACTGCTGTGAGGAAGGCGACCGCCAGAGGACAAAGAATGAGAAAACTCATAAGAACAAGCCTGTGAACTACACGGCTATAGCTATCAAAGGCTTGCTCTACGCATTCAAACCGAGAAATGCTGTGGTGAAAGTGGATGGAGTCCGTCATGAATATAAAAATGCCTGGCTCGTGCCAACCATGAATGGCAGATATTATGGCGGCGGAATGATGGCTACCCCCCGGCAGGACAGACTGAATCCGGAGCATACAGTTTCGGTTATGGTGTTCCGCGGCAAGGGCAAGCTTGGAACCCTTATGATCTTTCCTTCTATATTCAAGGGAGAGCATGTCAAGTACGAAAAGCATGTTGATATATTCAACGCAAAAGAGGTTGAGGTTGAATTTGATCGCCCGACACCACTTCAGATAGACGGCGAGACGATACTTGGAGTTACATCATACAAAGTTAAAGCGTGGAGCCTAGATCAGAAATAAAAAAGTTTTGAAAATCCGAATAATATAAAGTTCAAAAAACTTGCAAATATGCTGACGTCATTTATACTATTTTAATAGATTGTACGCTGAAAAAGGAGGTATTGTATGCGGGAGATGCGGAGAAGTGACAGGATGATAACAGATCGTGAAGAGATAGTGGATGTACTTGATTCGTGCAAGGTGTTCCGGATGGCGGTGCATGATGAAGAGGGAATGTATATAGTTCCGCTGAATTTCGGTTATACCTACGAAGATGATGTCCTGAAGCTTTACTTTCATTCTGCCGGTGAGGGCAGGAAGGTGGATGCTTTGGCGGCAGATCCGAAGGTTGCCATAGAGATGGACACGGATCATTATTTGGTTGAGGGACCAAATGCATGCAGCTTCGGTTATCTATACAGCAGTATCATGGGAAATGGCACAGCCAGAAAGCTCACAGATCCGGAGGAGAAGTGTGCGGCACTTAACTGTCTAATGAATCATCAGCTCACAAGAAATACTGATAATATGAGGTCATTTGACAAGATAGAGAAGAAGAAATACAACTACTCAGAACAGGCGCTTGCAGCGGTAAATGTGTATGAGATAATTGTGGAGAATTTTACATGTAAATCAAGAAGATAAGTGCACTAGGATGACGAGAGTTGGGAATGATCAACACCCAAAAAACAACGCAGCACGCGGTGCAGATAAGAAACGATATCGGTTGTGGCGTGATTGGTGAAATTCAAGTAAGTTATTACGAGATCAATAGTTCTTGTGGTTTAAAGAATTGACGTAAAACATAATACAAATTATAATCAGACAGGATATAGTACAAATGAAGTATATATATTGTTCCGCAGTACAGTTCAGATGGTGCGGGATATTTAGAAGATTTTAAAACATGAAGTAATTAGGTAGAAAGGTGAAAACAGGAGATGGATTACAACAAGTTAGCGGATTTGATATTTGCGGATATAACAGATACAGTGGATGACCTCGAGAAGAGGTTTCCGGAGAGAGATCTTCCAGAGGGAGCAAGGGTGACAAGATTTGCACCAAGCCCTACAGGATATATGCACATCGGCGGACTGTATGCTGCCATGATCTCAAGAAAGCTTGCAAAGCAGAGCGGTGGCGTGTTCTACCTCAGAATAGAGGATACTGATAGGAAGAGAGAGCTTGAGGACGGTGTAAATGAGATCATCAATTCGCTGAAGAAGTTTGACCTTGGATTTGACGAGGGACCATTTGAGGGCGGCGAGACTATATATGGTCCATATAAGCAGAGCGAGAGAAAAGAGATATATCAGACCTGTGTCAAGAAGCTTATGCAGGAGGGATATGCATATCCTGACTTTACAACAGCCGAGGAGCTTGACGAGATCAGGGCAAAGCAGGAGGCTGCAAAGGTTGACATAGGATATTACGGTGAGTATGCAGTTGGAAGAAACCTGACTTACGAGCAGATAGAGGAGAAGCTTGCTGCGGGTGAGCCTTATGTAGTGAGACTCAAGAGTCCGGGCGAGGCAGGAAAGACTGTTATCTACAGCGATCCTATCAGGGGCAAGATTGAGATGCCTGAGAATATCATGGATGTAGTACTTCTGAAGTCAGATGGAATACCTACATACCATTTTGCACATGCAGTTGACGATCACTTCATGAGGACAAATCTTGTCATCAGAGGTGACGAGTGGCTTGCATCATACCCACTTCACAAGCAGCTCTTTGACCTGTGTGGATTTGCGCTTCCAAAGTATGCGCATATCGCACCTATCATGAAGCTTGAGGTCACTGTGGACGAGGAGGGCGAGCACCAGAGAAAGAGAAAGCTCAGCAAGAGAAAGGATCCGGAGGCTGCGGTTGGCTTCTATGCAGAGCAGGGCTTCCCATCAGTCAGCGTGCTTGAGTACCTTATGACAATAGCAAACTCCAACTACGAGGAGTGGCATGCAGCCCATGCGGACAAGACAATAGACGACTTCACACTCTCACTCAAGAAGATGCCTGTCAGCGGTGCGCTTTTTGATATGGTGAAGCTCAACGATGTCAGCAAGGAGATGATCTCAAAGCTCACAGCCGAGGAGTGTTACAACCTCATTATGGAGTGGGCAAAGGAGCATGATGAGAACATATATACATTTGGCACACAGGACAAGGACGGTTTCATGAAGACCATCAACCTGTGGAAGATGTCAGGCAAGAAGGTCCGCAAGGACGTCGGCAAATGGTCAGATCTGCGCGCGATGTTCGGCTATCTGTACACACCAGAAGATGAGCTGGATCTCCAGTATGAGATAGACGAGAAGTACACACCGGAGATGATCACAGAGGTCATCGAGGAGTACAAGAAGGATCTCTTCCTTGACTCAGAGGATTGGTTCTCAAGCATGAAGGCCATGGGCGAGAAGATCGGCTACTGTCCAAATGTCAAGGAGTACAAGCAGAATCCTGACGGATACAAGGGCAGCATCACAGATGTATGTACCATAGTCAGAGTTGCCATAACAGGCAAGCAGAACTCACCTGACCTGTTCACTATCATGAACGTGATCGGAAAAGACAAGACCATGGGCAGACTGGACAAGTTCCTTGCGTGGGTGAATAGATAGGATATATCAATTTGATGTGCACATTAAGTTGATATAGTCTGTATCGTGTTTGACATAACCATGCAGGAGCGCTCCCGCTCAACTCAGGCTGCAGCGGCGCTAGCGCTCGCAGGCTCACTGAGAGCCGGCGCCTTCGTATGTCCTGCATCAGTTAATGTCAAAACGATTACAGATTGTACTATATACTTGTGCACATCCAATTGATGAAGATTGGTTAAAATACATTTTAGAAGGGATTGGATTACTATGAATAAGAAGATATATGACGGTTATACATATGTAGACGGTGGCGTGTGTGCTGCAAAGGGTTTCACAGCAAATGGACTTAACTGTGGACTGAACCCTGATAAGAATAAGAATGATCTCGGAATGGTATTTTCAGAGGTGCCATGTGTGGCAGCAGGCGTGTATACACAGAATAAGGTGAAGGGCGCGCCGGTTACAGTTACCAAGGAGCACCTGAAGAAGTCTAGCAACAAGGCACAGGCAGTCATTGTGAACTCCAAGAATGCCAACACATGCAACTCAGATGGAATAGAGAAGGCTGAGAAGATATCACAGCTTGCAGCGGATGCCCTTGGCATAGATGTGAACCTTGTCATCAATGCTTCAACAGGTGTCATCGGACAGATCATCCCTATCGAGCCATTTGAGGAGCATATGAAAGAGCTTGCAGACGGTCTTTCAGCAGACGGCAACGACAAGGCGGCAAATGCTATCATGACCACAGACACAGTTGATAAACAGGTTGCTGTCCAGTTCGACATAGACGGTGTGATATGCACCCTTGGCGGTATGGCAAAGGGAAGCGGAATGATCCATCCAAATATGGCTACAACGCTTAACTTCATCACCTCAGACATAGCCATCACATCAGAGCTTATCCAGAAGGCACTCTCAGAGATCGTAAAGGTTACTTACAACTGTCTCTCAGTAGATGGAGACCAGTCCACAAATGATACCCTGACAGTCATGGCAAATGGCCTTGCGGGCAACAAGCTCATCGACACGGAGAATGAAGCATATGAGAAGTTCAAGAAGGCACTCTACATAGTTATGGAGTGCATGACCATGATGCTCGCCTCGGACGGCGAGGGCGCAACCAAGATGATCGAGTGTACAGTTGCAGGAGCACCTGACCTTGACACAGCCATCATAGTTGCAAAGAGTGTTATTCGTTCTCCACTTACAAAGTGCGCTATGTTCGGCGAGGATGCCAACTGGGGACGTATTCTCTGTGCTATCGGATATGCGGAGGCTGACTTTGATATAGACAAGGTTGCAGTTGATCTTGAGTCAGAATTTGGCGCGGTTCCAGTATGCCGCAACGGCGCAGGCGTACCATTCTCAGAGGAGAAGGCAGCCAAGGTATTGAGCTCAGATGAGATACACATCAACATAGATCTCGGAATCGGTGAAGTGACAGCCAAGGCATGGGGCTGTGACCTGACCTATGATTACGTGAAGATCAATGGGGATTATCGTTCATAGGTTTTACTCGTAAATAAAAATAAGACACTGATCAAAATAATGTTGGTCAGTGTCTTATTTTTTTATGGGAAATGGCTGTTTGCAGCTAGAAACACCAGTTATGTAATTCATATCAACGTTGTAATACCTGGCAAGTTCGATAAGACATTCAATCGGCATGCGAACTTTGCCTTTTTCGTAGTCAGAATATGTTGTCTGCGCAACATGTATTATATTTGCAACCTGAGTCTGGTTAAGGTCATTATCTTCACGAAGTGATTTAATTATTTCATAATAATGCATTAGGTACTCCTAAGTTACTGAAAAAATATACTTCTATAAAATATATTACAAATGTTCATTGAAATTGACTTTTAACGGACATTCCGTTAAAATGAAAAGCAATAGGATATTAGCAAAAGAAAAATGGGGGGATGCACTTGGCAAATAATGAAGATTGTGTTTTTCTTGAATAGTTTGTAGGAAGAGGAGGAAAATTTATGAGTATGAATGAAAAGTGGAATAAAGGTATTTCGCTACGGAAAAAAAGATGGATTAGTATGATAATGGCCACCATAATGATTGTTACGTTAGTGCCATTTATGCCAGGGAAAAAGGCTGGCAAGGTAGAGGCTGCTGGATATAATATAGCTGCAGCGGTTGCTTATGCAAAAGAGTGGGGCGGATCAAAAAGAAATCCCGCATACAAAGAGTATGATGGTGATTGCGCAAACTTTGTTTCGCAATGTTTAAAAGCTGGTGGTTTGAATGTATATGATACATGGGTTCCTACTTTAAAAGATAAACTGCAAGCAATGGGCTATACGATTATAATGAATCCTACTGCCGATCAGGTAGATGTAGGAGATGTTATGTTTTATGATTCTACATACACTGGAGAAATAAATCATACAACGATAATAACAAGTAAAGTGAATGGTGTTCCCAAAATAACAGGCCATACATCAGATGTGATTGATGGATACTATACAAATGGATCTGCATGTCCGTGGCAATATGGAAATTATACTTGTGCTGCAATATTGCATACAAGTGGGATTTCAGGTGAAATGACAACTCCAACGATTACAACAAACAGAGAGTGTTACATAGTTGGAGATAAAATAAATATTACGTGGAATAAAACCAGCAGTCAGAGTGATTTCTTACATTATTGGTTAATCATCACCAATACTGATACTGGGGAAGAGTGCTTCGGTGGAGCAACAGGTTCAAACGGAGATGTAAATGCAAATAGTTATCAATTTACAATTCCGGAAGAAGGACATTATAGAATTGATATATATGCAATACCTTATAATGATAAAGAGCATCGTCAGAAGGAAGCAGTGAAGACAGTAAGTACATATGTATATGATAGTTCGATAGTTAACTTAGGAGATGACTTTTACGCAAATATAATCAATACAGGAAATGGTAAGTGTTTGACCGCTGATAGTGATGACAATGTGACAATAAGAACCGCTTCGGGACAGCAAAATCAGCTTTGGCACTTTAGAAAGAGGGAAAGCGGATCATATGAAATAATAAACAATGCGTCAGATAAAGCTCTTGATGATGCTAATTGGGGACAGGAAAATGAAACGAATGTAGGAGTATATACAAGAAATAATACGACTGCACAAAAGTGGTTTGTAAGGGGAACAGATGGTGCTTATTTTATAAACGCATCATGTGGAGATGCGGTACTTGATATAGATAGCAATGGCTCGGCAGATGGTACAAATGTGTGGTTGTATGAAAAAAATGAGAGTTCAGCTCAGAAATTCACAATAAAGAAGGTGGCAACAAGTCTTGATACTTGTAATGCTCTCGGTCTGACAACAATACAGGGCGGTTTCCGGTTATCATGGGATACCGTGTCAGGTGCAACAAAATACGAAGTGTATCGTAAGAAGGCAACGGACAGTGACTATTCTAGAATAGCAGTTGTTTCAGGAGAAGACATAGATACATACGAAGATAAAAATTGTATATCAGGAATAACATATGAGTACAGGGTTAATGCAGCAAATGATTATTGTTTAGGTGCATCAGGTGCCGAATGTCATGGCTTGTATCTTGATTCTACAAATGCATCACTTGTAAAGTATTCTGCTGATAGTGTAAACATATCATGGGATTCAGTAAGAGGAGCAGATGGATATAATATTTATTTGTATAATCAGAATGATGATACATATTCAAAGGTGAAGGATATAGCAAATGGTTCAACAACCTCTTGTGTTATATCTGGTTTAAAACAGAATACTACATATACTTATTTGGTAGAAGCATATGGTATATGTACATATGAAAATAAGAACGAAATTTATACTGGATGTAGAAGTAATATCTTGACCATTGCGACAAAAAGAATATTAAGTAATCTTGCAGTTAAAATGTCTGATTGGGATTTGAGCGGAACGGCATCACAGCCAGTATTACTTGGAAATGATGGTAATGGTGCGGTAACATATACATATGCACCAGAGGGAAGCGATGTTTTCACAGCAGAATTTCCGACAAAAGCAGGAACATATACTGTAAAGGCAGAGGTAGCAGAGACTGATAGATATTGCGCTGGAGTGGCAACATGTACGTTCACAATAACGGATAACAATAGTAAGCCAGCTCCGGTAGTCAAAAAATCATTGGATAACTTAGTATTAATACTTGACGATTGGGATATAAGCGAAAATGCATCAACACCAATTTTGACAGGCAATTTGGGCAATGGCGCAGTAACATACAGCTATGCATTAGTTGGAAGTACAGAATACACAAGTACTATACCAACAAAGGCGGGAACATATATAATAAAAGCTGTTGTTGCAGAGACTGATGAATATTATGCTGGAGTTGCAACCTGTAAGTTCGTAATTACAGATAAATATAAACCGACACCAATAGTTAAGAAATCATTGGATAATTTAGTGTTAATATTTGATGGCTGGGATATAAGTGAAGACGTATCGACACCTATTTTATTAGGAAATTCAGGTAATGGCGCAGCAACATACAGCTATGCAGCAGTTGGAAGTACAGAGTATACAAATACAATGCCGACAAAGGCAGGAACATATATAGCCAAGGTTGTTGTTGCAGAAACGAATGAATATTATGGTGGGGTTGCAACCTGTAAGTTTACAATTACAGATAAATATAGTAGTTCACAGCCTGTAACGAAAAAGTCACTCAATAATCTTGTTTTGATGATGTCGGGCTGGCATGTTGGTGATCGTCCATCTTCTCCAGTTCTTACAGGAAATGATGGAAAAGGTAAAGTTACATATACATATTCTAAAGTAGGAAGTAACAAGTATTCAAATACTGTACCATCTAATGAAGGCAAGTATGTAATTAAGGCATATGTTGCAGAGACAGAGGATTATTATGCAGGTACGGCAACATGTGTTTTTGAGATAAACAAAAAGCCTGTAGTTAAAAAGGCACAGACAATAACAACGACTGCTGCAAATTATACTTTGGTATATGGCGGAAAGACTGGTACCATAAAGGCAAAGACAAATGGAAATGGAAAAATATCATACAAGTCTTCCAACAATAATATAGTTTCGATTGATAAGACTGGAAAAATGATTGTTAAAAATACAGGTAAGGTTACTGTTTTCATTTATGCAGCAGAGACAACCACATATAAAGCCGCAACAAAGAAGATAACAGTGGTTGTAAAACCTAAAATACAGGTAATTAAGGGAATCAAATCACAGAAAAAATCAAGCATATATGTTAAGTATGTTAAAGATACAAAGGCAAGTGGTTATGAGATTCAAACAGCTCTTGATAGTAAATTTAAGAAGTCTGTAAATACATATACAATAAAGAAAAACTCTAAGTATAGTGTGACATTAACTAAGAAGCGGACTGGTAAAATCTATTATGTAAGGGTGAGAAGTTATAAGATCGTAGGATCACAGAAAATATATGGAAGTTATAGTGGTATAAAGAAGATAAAAGTTAAATAATTTTTATGCCATATAAAAAACTACTCTGCAAAGCAATGCTTTGTGGAGTAGTTTTTTATTTATTAGTTCGTGTCGTTGCATGTGTTGAATCTGAAAATGTCTGAGAAGAAATCTGGCTGTATTGTATATAAACCTCATTGAAAAACACATAATAAATTGGTAAGATAGTAAGCAAGATAATAAGCAAGATGGAGGTGCGCTGATGAGCGGTTATGTACCACCATATACGATATCGAATAAAATGCTTGAACTTGTTTCAGAGATATCTGAAAAAGTTGGAAGGATTACCAGTCATAAAGAGCTGGAGTCAAAGCCACATTTGAGCAGAAACAACAGAATAAGATCGATTCATTCTTCGTTAAAGATAGAGGCAAATTCACTGTCATTAAGTGATGTCAGAGATGTAATAAACGGCCATCTTGTTCTTGGAGATAAAAAGGAAATACAGGAAGTGAAAAATGCATACGCAGCTTATGAGAAGATTTCTGAAATAGATCCGACAAGTATATCAGACCTGAAAAGGATTTATGGAATATTGACATACAGGACCGCCCGCGAGTCAGGTGTATTCAGAAAAGGTAATGAGGGTGTGTTTTTAGGCAGTGAGTGTATATTTGTAGCTCCTCCACCACATATGATAAATGAGCTTATGAGAGATCTGATGCAGTGGGTTAAAGAAAATGAGGGAATTATTCATCCACTTATCTTATCTGCAATATTTCATTATGAGTTTGTGTTTATTCATCCATTTGCAGATGGAAATGGAAGAATGGCAAGATTGTGGCATACGGTTATTCTGTATAGGTGGAGAAACGTATTTGAATATATACCACTGGAGAGCCAGATTGAACGGTTTCAGAATGAATATTATGATGCGATAGCGGTATGTCATACAAAAGGCAACTCGGACATATTTATAGAATTCATGCTCGATATGATAAATCAGATCCTTGATGAAGTCATCTTACAGGTAAACAGATCAAATGCAGAAGTTTCAGAATATGTGAAGCGGATGCTGGCGGTCATGGAATATGATGTGCCGTATACGTCGAATTCCATAATGGAGACGTTGGGGCTTAAGTCCAAAGAGACCCTTAGAAAAAATTATATAAATCCGGCGATGGAGCTAGGACTGATAAAGATGACATTGCCTGATAAACCTAACAGCAGAAACCAGAGATATGTAAAGCAGTAGAAAAGTTATGTCATCAGGTAATGCAATAAAACAACTTTTCCATATCAAATAAACGAAACTGACTGTAAAATATAAATTGCAAGCAAAACACAAAAAGTTTGAAATACCCAACGGAGGTTAAATACATGGAAGATAGAGTACTTGACTGGGCAGTATATGAGAAGACAGCCCGTGAGATGGTTGCAGAGGGACTTGTTCTGTTAAAGAACGACAACAAAGCTCTGCCGCTTAAGCAGGGAGAGACGGTTTCTGTATTTGGACGTATGCAGAACCATTATTATAAGAGTGGAACCGGTTCGGGCGGCATGGTGAATGTTGCCAAAGTGGTAGGAATCCTTGATGCACTTAATGAGTGCAAGGATGTGAATGTCAATCAGAAACTGGCAGAGACTTATGCCGCATGGGATAAGGAACATCCTGTGGAGCTGGGACTTGGCTGGGGACAGGAGCCGTGGTCACAGGCGGAGATGCCGGTTACAGAGGAACTCGTGCAGGAGGCTGCCGGTGAGTCGGATTCGGCCATAGTGATAATCGCTAGGACGGCAGGCGAGGACAAGGACAATACACTTGAAAAAGGAGCATTTATGCTCACTGATATAGAGACTGATATGCTTAGACTTGTCAGAGAGAATTTCCAGAAGATGGTCGTTCTCTTGAATGTCGGCGGTCTTATAGATATGTCATTTCTTGACACGATTTCCCCGGATGCCTGCATGTATGTATGGCAGGGCGGAATGGTCGGAGGATATGGAGTGGTTGATGTCCTCGTAGGGGATGTCAGCCCTTCAGGAAAACTCACAGACACGATAGCCTACGATATCAAGGATTATCCTGCGTATGACAATTTCGGCGGCGAAGAGAGAAACTTCTACGCTGAGGATATCTATGTGGGATACCGTTATTTCGAGACATTTGCAAAGGATAAGGTCAGATATCCGTTTGGGTACGGATTGTCATACACAGACTTCAAGATCGGCGTAAAACATGCAAGCCTGGATTTTGAAAAAGGCGTGGCGAATATCTGTGTCAAAGTCACAAATACAGGAAAGAGACTTGGCAAGGAGGTTGTCCAGGTGTACGGTGAGATGCCTCAGGGCAGGCTTGGCAAGCCATCCAGAGTACTCATTGATTTTGCGAAGACAAAGGAGCTTGTTCCGGGACTCAGCGATGAGCTGAAGTTTGAGATCCCGCTTGACCGTATGGCATCATTTGACGATTCAGGGGCGACAGGCCATAGAAACTGTTATGTGCTTGAAGCAGGAGACTATACTATCCATGTAGGAAACAGCATAAGAAATACAACAGAGTGTCTGTTCTTTGAGCTTGCCGAGACTGTGGAGCTTCAGAAGCTTCAGGAGGCACTTGCACCTTATGAGAAGTTTGACCGCATGAAACCATTCTGTGATGAGAACGGCAGGATGCTTATAGAGTATGAGGAGACACCTCTAGTCACTGTTGATATGTATGACAGGAGAGAGCAGGAGCTACCGGAGGAGCTACCGGTTACCGGTGACAAGGGTATTACGCTTCTTGATGTAAGGGAAGGCAAGGCAACCATGGATGAGTTCATCGCGCAGTTTGATGATGAGGATCTGGCATGCTTTGTCCGTGGCGAGGGAATGGGAAGTTCTCTTGTGACGGCGGGAACAGCGTCAGCATTTGCCGGGGTATCGCCAAATTTGATCGCACATAAGATCCCATCGGTGTGCTGTGATGACGGACCCTCCGGAATGAGACTTGATTCGGGCATGAAGGCCTTCTCACTTCCAAATGGCACTCTGTGTGGATGTTCATTTAACAAAGAATTGAACACCAGACTGTATGCACTTCTCGGACTTGAGATGACAGCGAATAAGGTTGAGGTTCTTCTCGGACCGGGAATGAATATTCACCGTCACCCGCTTAATGGACGAAACTTTGAGTATTTCTCCGAGGATCCATACCTTACGGGTTCCATTGCAACTGCCCAGTTAGAGGGACTTAAGTCCAGTGGTGTGTCCGGAACGATCAAGCATTTCTGCGGAAATAATCAGGAGTATCACCGCCATACAATGGACTCGGTCATCTCCCAGAGGGCACTCAGAGAGGTATACCTGAAGGGATTTGAGATAGCTGTCAAGTCAGGATATGCCGACTCGGTCATGACAACATACGGTCTGGTAAACGGTCTCTACACCGCAGGAAGTTATGATCTGAATACCACGATACTCAGAAATGAGTGGGGATTTACAGGCGTGGTCATGACAGATTGGTGGGCATCCATCAACCGCAGAGGTATGGAGCCGGATGCAAATGACTTTGCGACTATGATACAGGCACAGAATGACATGTATATGTGCTGCCCGGACGGCTCTAAGAACATGGGTGGAGACAATGTCCTAGAGGCACTTCAGGATGGACGGATATTGAGAGCTGAGCTTCAGAGGATCGCAAAGAATGTGTGTAGCTTTGCCATGGATACAAATGCATTTAAGCGTCTTGTGGGAGAACCTGTAAATATAGAGATAATAAACCGTCCAAAGCAGGCTGACGATTTTTCAATTGATGATGTGGAATATATCAATGTCGACAGAGACATACTTATAGATCTGACAGAGAAGGCCAGCACTGCCGACACGAATTATGTCATAGCCCTTGATGTTGAACATCCGGGAGAGTATGAGGTGAGCCTGAGAGGAAGCTCGACACTCGAAAAGCTTGCCCAGCTGCCGTGTACCCTGTTTTTCAACGGATTCCCTGTGAGCAACTTCACATTTAACGGAACTGACGGTAAGGATGTTGTGATCAGGAAAGAGGTCAAATTTTACGGCAGATTCAATGTGCTCCGACTGTATGTGAAGTCGAATGGACTTGACCTCAAGGATATTAAGTTCAGTTTTGAAAAAGAGTTTTGATCTGAAAATAAATATTGACATAGACTGCCATAGATGGTAACCTAAATTAACTCTTTGCACTGCATATAAATCTACAGTACAAACTGAGCAGACCATTGGCGAAAGCCAAGGAGTCGGGCCATCATGGCAGTGGAATCTTTACATCCACGGGACAGTAGTTACTAATACTGAGTCGTGGGTGTTTTTTTATACTCTTTTAGACATTCTATAAAATCTCCCACATATATTTAGTGATAAGAGCTTTCTGAAATTTATTGATCGCACAGCATCGGTCTTTTGATTAAGGTGATTATCAATAGACTGGTGTTCATTAGGAAAGGATGGCTGATTATATGGAAAGCGCAAACAAAATAAACACGATGGCGGAATCTGCCGTATCAGAGGATGAGTTTAAAAAGGTTGCAAATAAAGTATCATTTATAACGATAGTACAGAACATACTTTTGTCAATATTCAAATTATTTGCGGGAATATTTGCACATTCAAATGCAATGATAAGTGATGCGGTACATTCTGCATCAGACGTGTTCAGCACCATAATAGTCATAATTGGGGTGAAGCTGGCGTCGAAGAAATCCGACAAGGAACATCCATACGGTCATGAGAGACTTGAGTGTGTGGCGGCGATCGTGCTGTCTATAGTGCTGCTGTATACCGGTATCAAGATCGGCTCGCAGGCGGTTAAGGACATAATCGGTGGCAATTACCAAAGTCTGCAGAAACCGGGGGTGCTGGCACTGGTGGCGGCTGTTGTATCCATTGTCACAAAGGAGATAATGTACTGGTACACAAGACACTATGCGAAGAAGATAGATTCAAGCGCACTTATGGCAGATGCATGGCATCACCGGTCAGATGCGCTGTCATCGGTCGGCGCGCTTGTCGGTATCGGTGGTGCGATGATGGGATTCCCAGTTATGGATTCCATTGCAAGTATTGTTATCTTTGTATTCATAGCTAAGGCGGCATATGATATCTTCAAGGATGCCATGGATAAGATGGTGGACCATTCCTGCGATGATGAAACAGAGAAAGAGATGAGGGATTTTGTGCTCGCCCAGAAAGAAGTTCTCAGTGTTGATCTTCTCCACACAAGGATATTTGGCAACAAAATATATGTAGATGTGGAGATCGGTGTAAACGGTTCATATACATTAAGACATGCGCATGAGATAGCGGAAGAGGTCCATGAGGGCATAGAGAAGAATTTCCCAAAGGTAAAGCATGTGATGGTGCATGTAAATCCTGCGGATGCTTCATAGTAATATAAATAAAATAATAATTCAAAAGTATAGGGCGTTGACCGGTGGGGGCAACGTCTTTTGTTTTATTAATACCGGGAGCTGATGGGGATGAAGGTGCCTGTCCCCTCCGTCCCCACTTTGAGTAGAAAATAACAAACAGTCAAAAACAATCAGAAATGTTCAAAAAACTTCAAAAATATGATTGACAGTCTTCATTTACGGTGATATTATGCATGTAGAATGATTGAAAGTGACTGAAATCAAGTGAAAATCACCTTGAAACAATCATAAACAATTGAAAACAGTCAAAAGGTATGATATCCTAAAGAAAACGAAGTTATAGATCACGGATATAAATATATTTCAGTGAAATTACAACGAAAACACACAGACTAACACACATACAGGAGACGTACTTGTTGTACAGGAGGCAATTATTATGATGACAGAGGACAGATACACAGCGATTTTAGAAGCACTGAAAGAGAAAAAGTCTATGACAGTTGCAGAGTTCACGGAGATCACGGGAGCGTCAGAATCTACTATAAGAAGAGATTTGATAGCTCTGGACGATATGGGTAAGATCAAGAGATTCCATGGCGGTGCCAAGGCGATCGAGCATGAATACATCACCAATGAGGCACCGGTTTCAGCCAAGGCACAGCTCAACGTCGAAGAGAAAAGTGCCATTGCAAAATACGCGGCAACGATGATCAATGATGAAGATTTCATTTTTATAGATGCGGGAACCAGCACGGCGCTCATGATCGACTATATCGGCGAAACAAATGCTACATTTGTCACCAATGGAATAGCACATGCCAAGCGGCTTCTCAAGAAGAACCTCAGAACGTATATGATAGGCGGACTTGTAAAGCCGATCACAGAGGCGATCATCGGAGCCGAGGCGGTCAATTCCATGAAAAAGTTCAATTTCACAAAGTGCTTTCTTGGAACAAATGGAATCCATATGGATTATGGATTCACAACGGTCGATGTGGAAGAGGCTATGGTGAAGATGGAAGCGGTGAACAGATCTTATGCCAGCATAGTCCTTGCTGACAGCAGCAAGTTCGACAAGGTGACAGCGGTGACATTTGCGGCAATCGAAAAAGCCTGTATTATCACGGACAGACTTGTAAATGATAAGTACATAGACGCCACAGTTGTAAAGGAGGTACTCAGATAATGATTTATACGGTGACATTCAATCCAGCGCTCGATTATGTTGTCAAGATGGACAGCCTTGAGCTTGGAATGGTGAACAGAAGTAAGTCAGAAGCCATATTCTATGGTGGCAAAGGTATCAATGTCTCGACCGTACTTAAGAACATAGGAGTTGATTCTGTAGCTCTCGGTTTTGTTGCCGGATTTACTGGTAAGGAGATTGAGGACGGAGTCAAGGCCATGGGAGTTAAGACAGATTTTATCCAGCTGAAGAATGGTCTCAGCAGGATAAATGTCAAGATCAAGGCAGAACAGGAGACGGAGATCAACGGACAGGGACCCGACATTAAGAAAGATGAGCTTCAGCAGATGTTTGACAAGCTGGACAAGCTCCAGTCGGGAGATTGCCTGATACTTGCGGGAACCATCCCTGCTTCACTTCCATCTGACATATACGAGCAGATCATGGAGAAGCTTATGAACAGGAATATCGACATCGTGGTGGATGCGACAAAGGATCTTCTGCTCAATGTATTGAAGTTCCATCCATTCCTCATCAAGCCGAATAACCATGAGCTTGGCGAGATGTTCGGAGTAGTCTTAAAGAGCGACGACGAGATCGTTGAGTATGCGAAGAAGCTTCAGGTCATGGGTGCACGAAATGTACTCATATCCATGGCAGGGGATGGAGCAATACTTATCACAGAGACAGGAGAGGTTCACAAGATCGGAGTTCCAAAGGGAACAGTTGTGAACTCAGTAGGGGCAGGTGATTCTATGGTGGCAGGTTTTACAGCAAGCTACCTGAAGGATCATGATTACATGGAAGCGCTGAAGAGAGGAACAGCAACCGGAAGTGCCACAGCATTTTCAGAAGGCCTTGCCACAGCGGACAAAGTAGAAGAACTCTACAAGCAGTTATAGTAAAACGTACGTGTTCCGTCGTGAGAGGGAATACTTAGGAGATTCAGATATCGCACAGCAGCATATGTGGATGCGGCTGATTATTTAAGAGGAGGTTACGCTTATGAGAATCACAGAGCTTTTATCAAAGGAAAGCATTGCTCTGGGTGTAAAGGTAGATTCAAAGGATGCAGCGATCGACTACCTTGTAAACCTGCACGATGCAGCAGGCAACATCTCAGACAAGAAAACATACAAAGAAGGAATACTTAAGAGAGAGGAAGAGGGCTCAACAGCTATAGGAGAAGGAATAGCAATCCCTCACTCCAAGAACAAGGCAGTCAAGAGACCTGGACTTGCAGCTATGACAGTTCCAGATGGAGTTGATTACGACTCACTTGACGGACAGCCATCAAACTTGTTCTTCATGATCGCAGCACCAGAGAGCGGATCAGATGTACATCTTGAGGTACTTTCAAGACTGTCTATGCTCCTCATGGATGAGGACTTCAGAGCAGAGCTTCTGAAGGCGGCAGACAAGGATGCATTCCTTGCAGTCGTTGACAAATATGAGAACGCAAAGTTCCCAGAGGAGACAGCAGAGAAGCCTGAGGAAAAGGCAGCTGAGAAGGCTCCTGAGAAGAAAGGCTTTAGAGTGCTTGCCGTTACAGCGTGTCCTACAGGAATAGCTCACACATATATGGCAGCCGAGGCACTTGAGAAGGCCGGCGCCAAGATGGGATATGCCTTAAAGGCTGAGACAAATGGCTCAGGCGGAGCAAAAAATATACTTACTGATGAAGAGATCGCAAACTGTGATGGTATCATAGTTGCAGCTGACAAGAGTGTTGAAACAGCAAGATTTGATGGAAAGCCGGTTCTTTTCACAAGAGTGGCAGACGGAATACACAAGCCTGAGGAGCTCATACAGAAGATCGTGGATGGTCAGGTTCCTGTTCACCACGAGGAGGGCGGCAGAAAAGAGTCAAGCAGTGCAAATGGCAGTGTAGGAAGCAGAATATACAAGCATCTTATGAACGGAGTATCACACATGCTCCCATTCGTAATCGGCGGTGGTATCCTCACAGCTCTTGCATTCCTTATAGATACACTTTGCGGATTTGGTGCAACAGGTGGATCCAACTTCGGTTCCATGACCCCGCTCTCAGCATTCTTCAAGTATGCCGGTGGCCTGGCGATGGGCGTGATGGTTCCGGTGCTTGCAGGATTTATAGCAGAGTCTATAGCAGACAGACCTGGACTTGCGGTCGGTTTCCTTGGTGGTATCCTGGCATCTTCCGGAAATGCAGCCTTGTCCGGTTATGTATGGGCAGGAGATAACCTTGGCGGCTTCCAGTCATTTATATCAAAGTTTGGATTCGTCGCAGAAGGCGGCGGAAATACAGTATCAGGTTTCCTCGGCGGTATCGCAGCAGGTTTCCTTGCAGGATATGTAGTTCTTCTTCTTAGAAAGATCTGCTCCAAATTCCCTAAGTCACTGGAGGGAATCAAGCCAACACTTATATACCCACTTGTTGGTATGTTTATAGTTGCAGTACTTATGATATTTATACTCAATCCGATTATTGGATTGATCAATACAGGACTTTCAGATATGCTGACAGCCCTTGCAAATAAAAATCTTCTCATCCCACTTGGAATCATCCTCGGCGGTATGATGGCGATAGACATGGGCGGTCCTATTAACAAGGCTGCATATGTATATGGAGTTACAGTACTTTCTACAGCTGCCGAACTTACAGCAGCAGGCACACCGATAACAGATCCTGCAGTTCAGGCGTGCTATATCTCAATGGCATCAGTTATGGTAGGTGGTATGGTACCTCCACTTGGAATTGCTCTTGCATGTATCTTCTTCCCTAAGAAGTTCACAAAGGCGGAGAGAAACTCAACAGTATCAAATATTGTAATGTCATGTGGATTCATCACAGAGGGTGCAATACCATTTGCAGCAGCAGATCCACTCCACGTAATACCATGTACACTCGTAGGCGCAGCAGTTGCAGGTGGAATGTCAGCAGCGTTCAAATGTACACTGATGGCACCTCACGGCGGAATCTTCGTATTCGCAACAGTAGGAAACTGGTTACCATACATCATTTCATGGCTTGTTGGATCAGTGATCACATGTATCATGCTCGGTCTTATCAAGAGAAAAGTGCAGGAGTAAAAAATGCACAAAAGTAATGCACAAAAAACGACAGAATGTTATAATTTATACAATTGGGGTTTGTGAAAGAAATCTGATAAAAATATGGATCAAGTAAAGATGGCAGGTCATCTGGCTGTGATACCATATGGTTAGAATGAAACAGGATTATTTCACGAAATTCCACAAATATAAGATTTTATTAAGAGACAGGACCACGCACAGAATAGATTGGCTGCTGGATACTGACACATCCTTTGAAGGGAATTTGAGACCGCCGGTCCTTAGGTGGCGCGATAAGCGGCACCTTAGTACCGCTGCAGGTCGAAATAAGCGGGAGCGACCCTGAAAAGGATGTGTCATTAGCCCAAAGCTTCATAATGAATACCGGTGGTCCGTCCGTAAAAGAAGGAGAAGAAATTATGGTAGCACAGACAGTAAAAGTAGTAAACGAGCAGGGACTTCATATGAGACCAGCAGGAGTATTTGCAAAGGAGATGACAAAGTTCTCATGCGCAGTAACTCTCGATGTAGCAGGCAAGAAGATCAATGCCAAGAGCGTAATGCTCATCATTGCAGCATGCATCAAGTGTGGTGCAGAGGTTACAATAGAGTGTGACGGTGCAGATGAGAAGGAGGCTCTTGCAAAGGCAGTTGAGCTCATCGAGTCAGGATTCGGCGAGTAATATATGTACATTGCCCTGACGTCGAAGCGGACTATTTATATATGAAATCTGAAATCAGACTTCAGTACAGGTTACAGGCAAATGGTACTCGGCTGGAGTACCATTTGTTGTATAGAGAATAATTGGAGGTTTTCTTATGAATAAAGGAATCGCGGGTTCAGCCGGCTACGGCGTTGGAAAGGTTGTGATCATATCTGACGCAAAGCCGGAATATGAGAACAGAACGATCACAGATACAGATGCAGAGATCAAGAGATATGACGATGCAGTTGCAGCATTTACAGAAAAGACTCATGCCATGGCGGAGGCTATGAAGGAGAGTGTCGGAGAGCACAATGCGGAGATACTTGAGGGACACATATTGCTCCTCACAGACCCGGGAATGGATGAGATAACAAAAGGTGCCATTATGAGCGGAACCTGTGCAGAGGCTGCATTTGAGAGTACATGCGATATGTTTGCCGGAATGTTCCAGATGGCGGATGATGAGCTCACAAGACAGAGAGCAACGGATATCGGCGACATCAAGGTGAGAATGCTCAAGATACTTACTGGCACGCCGGACATGAACATATCAGAGGTTCCAGCCGGAACTATCCTTGTGGCTGAGGATCTTACCCCTTCCATGACAGCGGGAATCGTCAAGGAGAATGTGGCAGGAATCATCACCGCGGTTGGCGGCAAGACATCCCACTCTGCTATTCTTGCAAGAGCACTTGAGATACCGGCGGTACTCAGCGTGGATGGAATAGTTGACATGGTTTCAGATGGAATGACAGCAGTAGTTGACGGATGCGATGGAATCTGCATACTTGATCCGTCCCAGGAAGAGGTAGATGAATATCAGGCAAAGAGAGAGAAGTATCTTAGCGACAAGGCTCTTCTTGAGGTATATAGAGGCAAAGACACAGTCACAGCTGACGGTGTAAAGGTACATTTGTATGGCAATATTGGTAATCCGGAGGATGCAAAGCAGGTTGCTGCATGCGACGGAGAGGGCGTTGGCCTTTTCAGAACAGAGTTCCTTTTCATGGGTGCATCGGAGCTTCCATCTGAGGAAGAACAGTTTCAGGCGTACAAGGCGGCTGCTGAGACCATGGAGGGCAGAGAGGTTATCATCAGAACCCTTGATGTGGGCGGTGACAAGGATATCCCATACCTTGGACTTGAGAAAGAGGACAATCCGTTCTTGGGTTTCAGAGCAGTGAGATATTGTCTGCAGAATAAAGATTCATACAGAGTACAGCTGAGGGCACTTCTCCGTGCGAGTGCATTTGGCGATATCAAGATTATGGTACCGCTTGTCACATGTGTTGATGAGATCAGAAGTGTGAAGGCTCTTGTTAAGGAACTTATGGCGGAGCTTGACGCTGAGAATATAGCATACAACAAGGATATCCAGGTCGGTGCAATGATAGAGACTCCTGCGGCAAGTCTCATAGCAGACCTGCTTGCAAAGGAGGCAGATTTCTTCAGTATTGGTACAAACGATCTGACACAGTACACCATGGCGGTCGACAGAGGCAACGCTAAGGTTGCTTATCTGTACTCATCCTACAATCCTGCAGTTCTCCGTTCCATGAAGAATATCATCGAGGCGGCAAATGCAGCGGGCATCATGGTAGGCATGTGCGGTGAGGCGGCGGCAGATCCGTTGCTCATACCTCTCCTTATATCATTTGGACTGGGAGAGTTTTCAGTTAGTGCCACTTCAGTCCTTGCGACAAGAGGAACCATAGCAAAGTGGTCGAAGGCTGAAGCAGATGAGCTGGCAGCAAAGGCACTCTCACTTGCAACAGAGACGGAGGTTGCGGAACTTCTCAAAGCAAATGCAAGATAGATTAAAAGTGCACAATATGGCTTGGTAAAAATATGAGCACATTTTTGTATGTTTCATGTGTTTGAGAAAACAATAATGAACAAAAACAATGACCCGCAGTGACTATTTTCACGAAAATAAAAAAGTCGGCATTTTTAACTGGAAAAAGTGCCGATTTTTTTGTTACAGTATATTTAGTAGCAAGAAGAAGCTTTAGTGAACAGAAGGCAGCCTTGCGAATCGAAACAGACAGGCGTATCATATAGCAATTTTAGAGCGTTTGTTTCAATAGTATTGTAGATGGAAATAATATGGATAGGAGGATGTAAAGATGTTTGAGAATGAAAAGTAAACCATGTGAAGTTTGGTGAAGGCAGTGTGATGGAATGTGATGGAAGCCATATAAGAATTGTATTTTCTTATAATAATGTAGAAAAGACATTTGCCTATCCGGGAGCATTTGACAAGTTTGTCAGCTTCCAGAGTGAAGAGGCACAGCAGATGGCTGAGAGTGAGCTTGAGCAGATAAAGCTGAACCAGAAAAAACTTGACGGCATGAAGAAGCTTCTTCAGATGGAGAATGAGCGTAGAAAAGAGGAAGCTCTTAAGGCCAAGGCGAAGAGGAAGAGATAGTAATATAAAGTAAGCCTAATATAAAGTAAGATATAGAAAAAGCTAGTAATATACATTGACGCTGAAATGTGTCAGTAAGATTGTGTAATGAGACAAAAGAATAATAGTGTATGCAGTTTTGTATCACTAGAGACATAATAGTCCCTGCCAGAGAAAAATTTCTCTTTTGGCGGGATTTTTTGTGCTTGAGGATAATTAGGGGAGTTTTGTGTCTGAAGAGACAAATAAGGTGCTTGTAAGGATAAATTTGTACCATATATGGAAGATGCGGTGCATATATGAAAACACAGTGTTGCAGTAATGCAGTGCTATTTTTACATATACCTTGATTTTGTTGATATTTTTTGCTAAATTAAGTACGTACGTGTATAAATAGGGGCATTTGCACCCATTTACAGAATAAAATGATCATAACAGTCAGATTTGGCTGTCGGAAAGGACGGAGCACAGAGTGTATAAGATTACTAAGGTTGAACAGTTGACAGAGACCATATACCTCATGGACGTGGTTGCACCACGAGTTGCAAATAAATGTCTTCCGGGACAGTTTGTAATTGTCAGAGGTTCAGAGGATGGAGAGAGAATTCCTCTCACTATCTGCGATTACTCAAGAGAGGACGGAACCATCACTATAGTATTCCAGGTAGTCGGAGCTGCTACAGAGATGATGAAGAATAAGAAGGCAGGAGATTCATTTGCGGATTTCGTTGGACCACTTGGATGTCCATCAGAGTTCTGCAAAGAAGATATAGAAGAGCTCAAGAAAAAGAAGATCCTCTTCGTTGCAGGTGGTGTTGGAACAGCGCCTGTATACCCACAGGTAAAGTGGCTCCACGAGCAGGGCATCGAAGCTGATGTCATCGTCGGAGGAAGAAACAAGTCACTCATCATTCTTGAGGACAAGATGAAGAAGGTAGCCGGCAACCTGTATATCACAACAGATGACGGTTCATATGGAAGCAAGGGTGTCGTTACAAATGAGATCCAGAAGCTTGTAGACGCTGGCAACAAGTATGATGTGTGTGTTGCCATCGGACCTATGATCATGATGAAGTTTGTATGTAAGCTCACAAAGGAGCTTGAGATTCCTACAGTTGTCAGCCTTAACCCTATCATGGTAGACGGAACAGGTATGTGTGGTGCCTGCCGTGTGACAGTAGGCGGAGAGGTTAAGTTCGCGTGTGTAGATGGACCAGAGTTCGATGGTCACAAGGTGAACTTTGAGGAGGCTATGCAGCGTCAGCAGCTCTACAAGACTGCAGAGGGCAGAGCATTCCTTGCAGCAAAAGAGGGCGATACACATCATGGCGGATGTGGAAACTGTGGAGGTGACAAGTAATGGCTATAGAAGTAGATGTTTGGAAGAGAGTGCCGGTTCGCGAGCAGGAGCCACAGGTACGTGCAAAGAATTTTGAAGAGGTTTGTTATGGATATAATGAAGAGGAGGCTATGGCTGAGGCTTCAAGATGTATAGGATGTAAGAACGCCCCATGTATGAATGGCTGTCCTGTATCTATCAATATCCCTGGATTTATAGCTCAGGTCAAGGAGGGCAACTTCGCTGAGGCATTCAAGATCATCAGCGAGTCATCAGCACTTCCTGCTGTATGTGGCCGTGTATGTCCACAGGAGACACAGTGTGAGCAGAAGTGTATCAGAGGAATCAAGGGCGAGGCGATATCCATCGGTAAGCTTGAGAGATTTGTTGCTGACTGGGCCCGTGAGAACGGAATCAAGCCAGAGCCTGCAAAGGAGATGAATGGTCATAAGGTGGCAGTCATCGGATCAGGTCCTTCAGGTGTGACAGCAGCCGGAGATCTTGCAAAGATGGGTTACGACGTAACTATATTCGAGGCACTTCACCAGCCAGGCGGAGTTCTCGTATACGGAATCCCAGAGTTCCGTCTTCCAAAGGAGAAGGTAGTTGCCAAGGAGATCGAGAACATCAAGTCACTTGGAGTCAAGATAGAGACAAATGTAGTAGTAGGAAAGTCAGTTACCATTGACTCACTCCTTGAGGATGAGGGATTTGACGCAGTGTTCATCGGATCAGGTGCAGGACTTCCTAAGTTCATGGGTATCCCAGGCGAGAATGCCAACGGCGTATTCTCAGCAAATGAGTACCTCACAAGAAGCAACCTCATGAAGGCATTTGACGAGAATTCAAATACACCTATCATGAGAGGTAAGAAGGTTGCCGTAGTCGGCGGTGGAAATGTTGCTATGGATGCAGCAAGAACAGCACTCAGACTTGGCGCTGAGACGCATATCGTATACAGACGTTCAGAGGAGGAGCTCCCAGCCAGAGTTGAGGAGGTTCATCACGCTAAGGAAGAGGGAATCATATTTGATCTCCTCACAAACCCAACAGAGATCCTTGAGGATGAGAACGGCTGGGTATGCGGTATGAAGTGTGTGAAGATGGAGCTCGGTGAGCCAGACGCATCAGGCAGAAGAAGACCTGTTGTGATTCCAGATTCAGAGTTCACAATGGACGTTGACACAGTAATCATGTCACTTGGAACTTCACCAAACCCACTTATCTCATCTACAACAGAGGGACTTGAGACAAACAAGTGGAAGTGTATCGTTGCAGAAGAGGCAAACGGACAGACAACCAAGGAAGGCGTATATGCCGGTGGCGATGCCGTAACAGGTGCTGCAACAGTTATCCTTGCAATGGAAGCTGGCAGAGCTGGTGCAAAGGGAATTGATGAGTACATCAAGAACAACAAGTAATAATTATATAGAGTCATAAAAAACAGGGCTGATGTGTAAGCATGAATACTTCGCATCAGCCTTGTTTTATATACGGGGGATTAGTTATGTATGATGAATTTGCAAAATGGTTAGACAGAATTTTAGATGAGAATATGCCGCTGCCGGGGGTGGCGATCAACTTCAATATATATGAAGAGGTGGACTTGCATTGGTCGATCCAGTTGATAAGTTCAACTTATTTTGACGAGGAGGACGAGGACTGGAATTGTTACGAGGAGTTCACGACAGGGGAAGATCTGTACGAATGGCAGCAGGGTGTAGGCTGGGAGAAGATACTTGATATTTCCTGTGAGATGATCAGAAAGTATCTCACAGAAGGAAAATATGCTGAGAAACTTAAGAAGTACGAGGCTGTTGCCGCTGGATTCGTGGACGGCGATGTGGAAATCCTGTACAGAAGATAGAGTGTTATGGAAACTAGTATGTAGCAGAAAATTGAAAATCTAGTGGGGAGTAGGAAATCGAGTGAATTGTGGGAAAACGAAAGCATTATAAGAAATAATGCACGTTGTATGAAAATGTGTGAGTTGTAGAAATATAGTATGTATTGCAGAAAAATTGTGATAGGTGGGTGACAACATGAAAACTTTATATGTATCAGATCTGGACGGTACGCTTCTTCGCAGCGATGAGACCACATCCGAGTATACAAACAGTGTGATCAACAACTTGACAGATAGAGGGATGATATTTTCTTATGCTACGGCGGTTATATCATCAAATGATGAGGATGGGGTGGCGCACTGGCTTGAGGATAATTATATCGTAAAATGACGAAAACTTATGGGTAAAAATCCAGGTTGAGTATAACGGTAAATATACATAAAAATCAGGTTGTAATTTGCGCAGAGCAGGGTATATAATGACACTACACATTTATAATCTTAAGTAAATATGCTAATATGATTGTGAAACACAAGTTGCACCACGAGATAAGGTGCTTGAATAGGAAAAAGGACAATTGCGGTTATGTAGGATAATATTGTAATTGCCTTAGAAAGTGAGAAGGAGAACATATCTTATGGAAAAGAAAGAAATGATATACTACAGACTGGATGAGGTGGATGAGAAGATACTTGCCATGCTTCAGGACAATGCACGTGTATCACTCAAAGATATAGGCGCTGAGGTGTCCATGTCACCTACAGCGGTTGGAACAAGAATAGACAGGATGCTTGCCGAGGGCGTGCTTGAGGGATTTACGACCAAGCTGAATCCTGAGGCTATGGGTCATTATATCAAGGCATTTATCAATTTGGAGGTTTCACCGGAGCAGAAGGCTGAGTTCTATCCATATATAGACAGCGTGTTAAATGTTGTGGAGTGCAATTGCGTGACAGGAGATTACTCAATGCTCATAGAGGTACGTTTCAAGACAACGGCAGATCTTGATCATTTTGTAGGAGAGCTTCAGAGATTTGGCAAGACCAAGACTCAGATCGTATTTTCCACAAATGTAAAGCACAGATGCAGATACTGGAAGAATGATCTTCACCATGACGATGACAAGTAGTAGAAGCTGAGATCAGTGGAAAAATATCTCGGATTATCTTCCGTGGCAACGGTCATAACCAGGAACAATGTTTACAAATGATAAGCGTAATTGATAAATACAGGGGAAAATTAAGCAAAAACAAAAAAATACTTAGATTTCACAAGTTTTTTCTTTACAATCTTAATTTCCTATACTATAATAGGGAACGTGGTCAGGAAATAATTAACAGGTCACGATATATAATCAGTTTAGGAGGATTTTTACTATGTCATATGTTGATGAAGTACTCGAGATAGTACAGAAGAAGAATGCAGATCAGCCTGAGTTCTTACAGGCAGTAACAGAGGTTCTTGATTCACTCAGACCTTGTATCGAGGCAAATGAGGAGCTTTACAGAAAGAATGCTATCCTCGAGAGAATCACAGAGCCAGATAGACAGCTCATGTTCAGAGTACCATGGGTAGATGACAACGGACAGGTACAGGTCAACAGAGGTTTCCGTGTACAGTTCAACAATGCCATTGGACCATACAAGGGAGGTCTCAGACTTCACCCATCAGTAAACCTTGGTATCATCAAGTTCCTTGGTTTCGAACAGGTTTTCAAGAACTCACTTACAACACTTCCAATCGGTGGTGGTAAGGGTGGTTCAGACTTCGACCCTAAGGGTAAGTCAGACAGAGAGATCATGGCATTCTGCCAGAGCTTCATGACAGAACTTTGCAAATATATCGGTGCTGATGTCGATGTTCCAGCTGGTGATATCGGAACAGGCGCAAGAGAAATCGGATTCATGTTCGGTCAGTATAAGAGAATCCGTGGATCATACGAGGGAGTTCTCACAGGTAAGGGACTTACATATGGTGGATCACTTGCTCGTACAGAGGCTACTGGTTACGGACTGCTTTACCTTACAAACGCACTGTTAAAGGATCATGACATTGATATCGCAGGCAAGACTTGTGCAGTATCAGGTGCTGGTAATGTTGCTATCTACGCTATCCAGAAGGCACATCAGTTAGGTGCTAAGTGTGTTACATGCTCAGACTCAACAGGCTGGATTTATGATCCAGAAGGAATTGATGTTGCACTTCTTAAGGAAGTTAAGGAAGTTAAGAGAGCACGTCTTGATGCTTATGCTGCTGCTAGACCATCAGCTGAGTACCATGTAAAGAAGGATGCAAATGATCACGGCGTATGGTCAATCAAGTGTGACCTTGCTCTTCCATGTGCTACACAGAACGAGCTTAACCTTGACGATGCTAAGATGCTTGTTGCAAACGGCGTTATCTCAGTAACAGAGGGCGCTAACATGCCTACAACATTAGAAGCTACAAAGTATCTCCAGGAGAATGGTGTTCTCTTCGTAGGTGGTAAGGCTGCTAACGCTGGTGGTGTTGCTACATCTGCTCTTGAGATGAGCCAGAACTCAGAGAGACTTTCATGGACATTCGAAGAAGTTGATGGAAAGCTCAAGGGAATCATGGAGACAATCTACGCTAACATTTCAGATGCAGCAAAGAGATACAACATGACAGTTGGCGGAAACGCAGACTATGTTGCTGGTGCTAATATCGCTGGTTTCGAGAAGGTTGTTGACGCTATGCTTGCTCAGGGAGTTTGCTAATCATAAGCATTTGACGAGAGCCACATCTTCAAATCAACTAGACATAAGATTATAATATAAGACTATAGACGTCCATCTGTGGAGTGATCCGCAGATGGGCGTTTTTGCGTTGCGGTTGTCTTCAGTGACTTCTGTTGGTGTAATCTCTATGTTGTATATCCAATCACGTTTGTCTACCCTCACTTTGCCTTTGCTTCCATCGTGTACGCCGCGCCAAGCACGATAAGGGCGCCTAGCTCTCCGCGGCGACACAGAAGCGTCAAAGTTCGATCGCCGGCACTACCGATTGGATATACAACATAGAGAATACACACCAACAGGAGTCACCGAAGACATTTTTTTATATTTAAAGTTCGTTTAAGCTTGGTAGGCTATTATAACATCATCAAGAGGAGATAAGATAAGAAAGGATGATGCTTATGGCAGATAATACATTTAAAAGATACGAACTTAAGTACATGCTTGACAGAGAGCGGTATGAGCAGGTAATGAGCGAAATGATAAGGTATATGCAGCCGGACCGGTTCGCACATAGCCAGATCATTAACATATATTTCGACACTCCTTCCCACAGACTCATCAGGGACTCCATAGAAAAGCCGGTTTACAAAGAAAAGCTCAGGCTCAGAAGCTATGGAGTCCCGGATGACGATTCAGAGGTTTTTATTGAGCTCAAGAAGAAATACAAATCTGTTGTGTACAAAAGGAGGCTGGAGGTGCCTGAACAGGAGGCCATGGATTATCTGGTGGGCGGTCAGCCACTGCACGAAGATTGCCAGATAGGAAGAGAGATAGATTATTTCATGCAGGTGTACAAGGATCTGGAGCCTGCAGTGGTTCTCTCATATGAGCGTGATTCTTACAAAGGCATAGACGATCCGGAACTAAGGATTACATTTGACTACGATATACTCTGGCAGAACGATGATCTTACACTGCAGAAAGAGCCGTATGGGCACAAGGTCATACCTGAATATAATGTGTTGATGGAGATCAAGATGGCAGGCGGATTTCCACTGTGGCTGTCACATCTGCTCACAAAATACAATGTATACAGAACATCATTTTCAAAGTATGGAGAGGCATATAAACAGATGGTTGGTTGACATAAGTCAAGGGCAAACATAAGCAGGAGGATATAGAAGATGACAGGATTATTTGACAGTGTATTTGGTACAGCGACAACGATAACGGTGCAGGAGTTTCTAATCTGCATAGCGGTATCTCTTGTGATAGGCGTATTCCTTGCAGGAGTGTACGCGTTTAGGAGTAAATATACACAGAGCTTTTTGGTGACACTGGCACTCATCCCAGCAGTCGTGTGCGTGGTGATAATGATGGTAAATGGAAATGTTGGTGCGGGCGTTGCGGTGGCAGGAGCTTTTAGTCTGGTGAGATTCAGATCGGTGCCCGGATCGGCAAAGGAGATATGTGCGATATTTCTTGCGATGGGAGCAGGTCTTGTGACCGGAATGGGATTTATCGGATACGCGGTATTATTTGCGATAATACTTGGCGGAGCAATGTTCGCTTGCAGTCTTACGGGATTTGGCGGCGGAAGGGATGAAGAGAGAGCCCTGAAGATCACTGTGCCTGAAAATCTTGACTATACAGAGGCATTTGGCGAGGTACTTGCCGACTGTACAGACAGTTACAGACTGACAAATGTGAAAACGACCAACATGGGAAGTCTGTTCAAGCTTACATATGCGGTAAAACTTAAGAAAGATACAAATCAGAAGGATATGATAGATAGACTCAGGGTGAGAAATGGCAACTTAGAGATCATGCTGACACAGGTGGATTCGGGGGATATGACATTATAGATGATGACAAATGTATGAGATGATGTTGATGATATAAAGCAGAGCAGAAATTTAGATCGGTTGGCAAATGCTTAGTAAGGAGATGATCGCATGAGGAAGAATAAATATATGAGACATAGAGCGGGAATACGCAAGTGTTTGGCGGTGGGGCTGACAGCGGCCATGTGCATGGCAATGCTTGCCGGATGTTCGACCGGCCAGAGCACAGGTTCGACTTCAGATACTGAGTTGGCAAGTGAAGTGAGCACAGCCACAGATGCTGACACAGATGCAGCGGATGCACAGAACACAAGTACAAAGACAGAGATGACTGTGGAGGAAATGCAGGCGGCTATAGATGAAGCCATGAGCAATGCGGCTATAGATATAACAGATATGTTCACGAAGCGGGATCTGGCGGGAACCTATGATGAGAGCGAGGCTGTAAAGATAACATTATCGGGAAAGACAGCCACATGTGACAGCTCAAATGTACATATAGAAGATGGTGTGGTGACGATCAAGGCGGCAGGTGTATACGTTCTGTCAGGGACACTCACAGACGGAACCGTCGTAGTGGATGCCGGTGATGATGACAAGGTGCAGCTTGTATTTGATGGCGTGTCGATCACGGCTGCAGACTATGCGGCGATATATGCAAAGAACGCAGACAAGGTATTTGTGACATTGACAGAGGGGACTGAGAACACTCTTACAGTGTCAGGCGACTATGTACAGACTGATGACAACAATGTGGACGCTGTCATATTTGCCAAATGTGATCTCACACTGGGCGGCAGAGGAAGTCTTACGGTCAAGGATACCACCGGACATGGAATCGTGTCCAAGGATGATCTGGTGGTAACGAGTGGAACCTATACGATAGATAGTCAGGATCACTGTCTGAACGGCAAAGATAGCGTAAGAATTGCGGATGGAATATTTACCCTCACCTGTGATGAAGATGGAATACATGCCGGAAACGACGATCAGCAGGATGGTTACATATATATAGAAGGTGGAGACATTGATATATCGGTTGGAGACGATGCGATGCACGCGGAAGGCCTTTTGATCATAACCGGTGGAGATATAGACATTTCCAAGAGCTATGAGGGTATCGAGGGTTATAAGATACTGGTGACTGGCGGCGATATAGATGTGGTAGCCAACGATGACGGTTTCAATGCGGCAAGACCTGACAGCAACGGACAGAACGATGGCACACAATCAACCGAGGATGATCAGAGGCGGACGGATTCGTTCAAGAGAAGGACAAATGACACAGAAACGAATAGACCAGAACTTCCGGAAAAAGGAGACCGGCCGGGAGATTCAGGCACACCTGGCGGACCTGGCATGGGCGCAGGCATGGATGCTGATTATGACGCATATATTCTAATAACTGGCGGAACCATCAATATCAATGCAGACGGCGATGGAATAGATTCAAATGGTTATCTTGGCATCGCGGGTGGCAGCGTGTATGTACTCGGCCCTTCAAACAATGGAAATGGTGCGCTGGATTACGGAATCTATGCGACAATCACCGGCGGTGAGATGGTGGCTGTGGGTGGTTCAGGCATGGAACAGGGATTTGGAGATGAGTCCACACAATGTTCTGCACTTGTCAATTTTGATGAGTGGATAGATGTCGGAGAGACGATCACCCTAACTGATTCCAATGGTAATAAGCTCCTAACTTACAAGGCTGACAAGAAGTTTGACTCAGTTTTGATAAGTACTTCAGATATGAAACAGGGTGAGACATACACTTTGACTGCGGGAGATCAGACGAGCACATTTGCAATGGAGGAGGTGACATACAGCGAAGGTGCTAGCAGCATGCAGGGACCAGGTGGAGACCCAGACAACGGCGGCATGCAGAGACCAGACAGCACAGGCAACGGCGGCATGCAGAGACCAGACAGCACAGGCAACGGCGACATGCAGAGACCAGACAGCACAGGCGACGGTTCAGACGCTGGAAATTCACAGAACTCAGATAAGAGACAGAACGGTGGGCAAGATAACAGCAATCAGTCCACAGAAACGCTTAAAAATACAGAAAGTATAAGCATATAAAATAAAATTCCAGAATAAAATTCCAGACACTTTATTATCCAAAACAGTTGATTTATTTGCAAAAATGCTTAATATTATAAAGATGTGACATCTGATAAAGTCGGAAGGAGTGTATAGATGAAGTTATATGTTGCGAGACATGGAGAGACAGAATGGAATAGACTGAACAAGGTCTGTGGCAGGACGGACTCCCCTCTTACAGATACAGGACTCAGACAGGCACAGCTCCTTGCAGACAAGTTGGATGACTGCCCTATTGATGTGATAATAGCATCTCCGCTTTCTAGAGCGCAGAAGACGGCCCAGGCGGTTGCTCAGAGAAAACATTTGCAGGTCGTTACGGACGACAGGCTCATAGAGCAGGATTACGGTGTGTATGAGGGGGTTCCTAGAGATGATGAGGATTTCCTCAATAATAAGAGGATGTTTGCCTATAGATACCCAGGTGGAGAATCCATGATGGATATAGCCAGGAGGACGTACGATCTCATCATAGAGACGAAGAAGCGATATCCGGATTCGTCGGTGCTGTTTGTATGCCACAATGGAATATGCCGCGTGATATGCAGTTATTTTAGGGATATGACCAACGAGGAGTATTTTGAATTTAGTCAGGACAATTGCGGATACAATGTATATGAGTTCTGATGGCAAGGAGTGTTAGGGATATGTTTGGATTGTTAATAGATTCATTTAAGGATGCATTGTTTGATACGGTCAAACTCATCCCGTTTCTGTTCATCACCTACGTGATCATGGAATGGCTTGAGAGAAAGACTGCGGGCAGACAGGCAAATGTGTTGAAAAAGGCAGAAAAACTTGGGCCTTTGCTTGGCGGAGTGCTGGGTATAGTGCCACAGTGTGGATTTTCGCTCATGGCATCAAACCTGTACAGTGGGGGAGTAATAGGCGCAGGTGTGCTCATAGCAGTATTTATGTCAACATCGGATGAGATGCTCCCGATAATGCTCTCAAATGATGCCATAAGTGCCGGAACTATAGCAAAGATTCTTGTGACAAAGGCTGTTATAGCAGTTATAACGGGCTATTAGTGGGATTTGTGCTGGACAGGCTCAGAAAACCAGTGGAAGTGAAGAGGATAGAACACGGACACGGTCATGTACATCAGGATCAACATGGGCATATGCATGGCGAAGCTGCGGCAGAAAATACACAGTATCCCCAGAACATAGTTTACAACAATATAAAGGGTGAGAAAAACAATGGCGGACACGTGCATGATTACGTTCATGAGCACAGCCACGATCACGGACATTATGGAGAGAAAAATATACATGAGGTGTGTGAACAGGAACACTGTGACTGCGAGGGCGGCGTGCTGAGATCGGCATTGGTACACACTGCAAAGATTGCGATATTCATATTCATTTTTACCCTGATAATAAATATAGTTATAGAGTTGGTTGGGGAGGATACCATAGCAAGGATATTCAATGATGTGCCAGTTCTTGGTGAGGCTTCGGCTGCTCTGGTGGGACTCATACCTAACTGTGCGGCTTCAGTGATCATAACAGAGCTTTATCTTCAGGGGATACTCAGTGCCGGAGCCATGATGTCCGGACTTCTCGTGAGTGCCGGGGTGGGACTTGTTGTTTTGTTCAGAATGAACAGACACAGACCAGCTGAGAATATTAGAATAGCAGCGGTGCTCTATGCAGCGGGACTTATGTGGGGACTTCTCATAAATGCGGCAGGAATAACATTTTAATAGTTTAGACAAGACAACAAAAAGGAGATTGTGAAAATACAATCTCCTTTTGCTTGTGTGTGCTATTTGATTCGTTTTTTACCGCAAACTGGACACACATCCTGACTTGTGGGCTGTCCGCATCCCCAGCATATCCATGTGTCACCTGTTTCGGTGGTGCCCTCTGAAGTCTTCTGAGTCGGTTTCATTTTGAAATTTTTGGAAACAATCTCGACATTACCGTTTTCATCAAGAGTGGTCTGCATATCGGTCAATGTGGTATCCTCAGCAGGTTTGCTTTTTTTCTTTTTCCCAAATCCAAATCCCATTTTATAACCCCTGTTTCTATAACATATATAGTTTATTCTAAAGCAATATGTACAAATAGGCAATAGGAATTTGGTAAGTTACACAATGTTTTGGTTGAAAATGTTCAATAAAATATGTGGCTACTGCCATGCACCGTCAAAGGTGATGACCTGGCCGTTCAGATAGTTTCCACAGCCGGCTATGCGGCATATGAACTCAGCGGCTTCCTGTGGCGTTGCCATGCGTCCTGCAGGAATCTCATCCTCCAGCATCTGACGTTCATCAGGCGAGAGATGACCGTTCATGGTCGTATCCACTGCGCCAAAGGCTATTGCATTGACCGCTATGCCGCTTGGGGCGAGCTCTTTGCCGAGAGCTTTTGAAAATGAGTTTACAGCGCCTTTGGAGGCTGAGTAGGCAACCTCACAGGAAGCTCCGCAGCATCCCCACACAGATGAGACATTTATGATATGGCCTTTGTGAGCGCGTACCATATAAGGAACAACTCTGTTGCAGCTGTTAAACACTGAGTATATGTTGGATTTCATGGTTCTGTCAAAATCTTTGATGGTCATGTCGGTGAGAAGCCCTACGTAGGATATTCCGGCGTTGTTCACCAGCAGATCTATATCATCACCGAATGTGTCTGTGATGGTTCGTATAAAATTCTCCATGAAATCCATATCCCCGGCATCCCCGCTCATTGCCAGACAGTGACATCCCTTTGCATCAAGTTCTTTTTTGAGAGACATGAGCTCGTCTCTGTGTCTGAAAGAAGTGATCGCGATATTGTTATATGAGTCAGCAAGCTTTAAAGCAGTGGCCCTTCCGATACCGGTAGAAGCTCCGATTATTATTGCAGTATCCAAAAAATGACACCTCCTTGCCATAAATGTGGAACAGGCACATGAAAAGTCGCTACGCGAGGTGCCTGCGTGCTTCACAAGGACTCTCCCGTAAGCGGGTTCTCCTCGTGAAAAGTGGAGCAGGCACATGAAAAGTCGCTGCGCGAGGTGCCTGCGTGCTTCACAAGGACTCTCCCACAGAGTGGGTCCTCCTCGTGAAAATTATTATATCATGTGAATTACATGTTGAAAATAAAAAAGCACTTTGGTATACTCTAGTTGTTTTTGTTGATAAACTGATGAGACTTAAATTGGATTTAAAGATACTGATCAAATATTGAAATGCATAAAGAATATGGAGGCTGTATAATGGGTAAGAAAGTTATGAAATTGTTTTTAGATACCATGCTCAGAGCTGCGGTTATAATACTAGCGGTTGCGATAGTGGCAATGCTGGTGCTCCTCGCAAAGACGATGAGCAAGAGTAAGAAGAACGACACTACAAGCAAGAAAGAGGTGTCAAGTATAGTTACAGAGGAGAATGATCCATCGGATCCTACATTTGGAGGAGACGGAGATGCTGATGAAACAACAGATGCTTCATCAGACGGCGAGAATTCGCAGGATCCTTCAGAGGATACAAGCTCATCAAGTGCAAAGAACGCAAAAATGGTAGTACTCAACGCATCAGGAGTATCAGGAGTTGCAGCTACATGGCAGACAACACTTACAGCTGATGGTTACACATCGGTGGATATAGGAACATATCAGGGAGATACACAGTCTTCCACGACGGTATATACATCTGATTCATACGATGTAAGTTCACTTACAGCGATTCTCGGATCTGCTTCCACAAGTGCCAGAACTGACATAGATGATTCTATGGCAGATGTAGATATAAGTGATGCGGATATTGTTGTTGTCATCGGTGTTGACAACGCAGCAAATAACTAGAATATTATGAAGTCCTTTGTACTGATGGTGGTTCATCGGTACGAAGGATTTTTTTGACTGTAGTAAAAATACTGCATATTTTGAAATGGTAAAAATCAAATTGAAATCAACGCAGGATAAAAAAAGTCGTAATTAAGACAAAATAACAAAAATTTGAAGCAGTGGTAAAAGAGAAACAATTTTTGTCAAGTATATATATGGTTAAATTGAATAGGCAAAAGTTATAAAATATACTGAAAACCTTACTAAAAAACGGTGAAAATTGTGAGCTATTGGTGAAGGTTTCACAAAAAACAAAGTGCAAAGCCTATCAAAAAGCCTAGAAAATCGTCAAAATGTTGTAAAAAATGCGAACGTATACATTTTAGACAAAAGTTCAAAAATTTTTTTGAGCAATAATCACATAGAATGAAAAATGTGGATGATGTAGAATAACAATAGTTTTTAGGGTGAACAAAAACAAGATTATATACACTACGGAGGTAATTTCAAATGGCAAGTTTATCACTTAAGAACATTTACAAGGTATATCCTAACGGATTCAACGCAGTTAAGGACTTCAACCTTGAGATCGAAGACAAGGAGTTCATCATCTTTGTTGGACCATCAGGATGTGGAAAGTCAACAACTCTTAGAATGATAGCAGGACTTGAGGATATCAGCTCAGGTGAGTTATGGATCGGCGACAAGCTCGTAAACGATGTAGAGCCAAAGGACAGAGATATTGCGATGGTATTCCAGAACTACGCTCTGTACCCACATATGTCAGTATATGATAACATGGCATTTGGACTTAAGTTAAGAAAGGTTCCAAAGGAGAAGATCGACAAGGCTGTACATGAGGCAGCTAAGATTCTTGATATCGAGCATCTTCTTGACAGAAAGCCAAAGGCTTTATCAGGTGGACAGAGACAGCGAGTTGCTATGGGACGTGCAATTGTCCGTGAGCCAAAGGTATTCCTTATGGACGAGCCTCTTTCAAACCTTGATGCAAAGCTTCGTGTTCAGATGCGTGTTGAGATTTCAAAGCTTCATCAGAGACTTCAGACAACTATCATCTACGTTACACATGACCAGACAGAGGCTATGACACTTGGTACAAGAATCGTAGTTATGAAGGATGGTATCATCCAGCAGGTAGATACTCCTCAGAACCTCTACGACAAGCCATGTAATCTCTTCGTTGCAGGATTCATGGGTATGCCACCTATGAACTTCATCGATTGTAAGGTTGTTAAGTCAGGCGCTGACGTCCTCCTTATGTTTGGTTCACACTCAATCAAGGTTCCAGACAGCAAGGCTGAGAGACTCATCGCACTTGATGCAATTGATAAGGAAGTTGTTCTTGGTATCCGTCCAGAGGATATTCATGATGAGCAGCTCTTCATCGAGTCATCACCAGAGAGCGTAATCGATGCTAGAATCAACATCTATGAGATGCTTGGTGCTGAGGTTTACTTATACTTCACAATCGACCAGTTCGATATCACAGCAAGAGTAAATGCTCGTACAACAGCTAGACCTGGTGATACAGTTCAGTTCGCATTTGACTTAAGCAAGATTCATATCTTCGATAAGGAGACAGAGGAGATTCTTGTTAACTAGTCTATAACAAGTAGAATGTACATTACACTTCGGATATTCTGAATATTTATAAACGTAGATATCCAGATAATCTTGAATAAGTGGTTTAATTCTTAAATATTAGAGAAAATGCAGAAATTATATATAAAAAATCTGCATTTTCTCTTTTTTTTTCAACAATTTTGCTTTAAAATAAAAGCAATGGATTACGGGAACAAACCAATAAAGAGTATAAGGAGTGAAAAGAGTAATGATATCAAACCAGATTCTTCAAGATACAATAGATGGATTAAAGAGCATAACAAGAACTGATCTGTGCGTACTTGACACAGAGGGCAAGGTGCTTGCGTCAACTCTTAAGGATATAGATGACTGCGAGGATTCAGTTCGTGCATTTGTGGATTCGCCTGCAGAGAGCCAGGTGGTAAGAGGATACCAGTTCTTCAAGGTGTTTGACGACAATCAGTTGGAACACATTCTTATGGCAAAGGGCGAGACTGATGACACATACATGGTAGGCAAGATCGCAGCATTCCAGATTCAGAATCTTCTTGTTGCCTACAAGGAGAGATTTGACAAGGATAACTTTATCAAGAATCTTCTTCTTGACAATCTCCTTCTGGTTGATATCTACAACAGAGCTAAGAAACTTCACATTGACACAGATGTGAGAAGAATCGTATTTATCATCGAGACAAAGAATGAGAAGGATACGAATGCACTTGAGACAGTTCGTAATATTTTTTCAGCAAAGACAAAGGATTTCATCACAGCAGTTGACGAGAAGAATATAATCCTTGTCAAGGAAGTGAAGTCCAATGAGACTTATGAGGATATGAATAAGATCGCTCAGGTTATCGTAGATATGCTGAACACAGAGGCTATGTCATCTGTTCATGTATCATACGGTACTATAGTTAATGAGATCAAGGAAGTATCACGTTCTTACAAGGAGGCCAAGATGGCACTTGATGTAGGAAAGATATTCTACGAGAACACAGATATCATCGCATACGGCAATCTCGGAATAGGAAGACTTATATACCAGCTTCCGCTTCCACTCTGCAAGATGTTCATCAGAGAGATATTTGACGGCAAGAGCCCTGACGAGTTTGATGAGGAGACACTTACAACTATCAACAAGTTCTTTGAGAACAGTCTGAACGTGTCAGAGACTTCAAGACAGCTGTATATCCACAGAAATACACTTGTATATAGACTAGATAAGCTTCAGAAGAGCACAGGTCTTGACCTCAGAGTATTTGAGGATGCGATCACATTCAAGATTGCTCTCATGGTAGTAAAGTATATGAAGTACATGGAAAAGCTTGACTATTAAAAATCGAGACACCTGAATCATATAAAATCATTTGTTTATCAAGATTAATACACAACGGCAGCCAGCATATTATATATATGAAGACTGCCGTTGTGTAATATTGGGATGACACCCGGAATATAGCGGGGCAATATAAAGCAATATTAATTCACAAACAAAACACAACAAAAGCAGTGATTTGTAGTATAATGGTTCGTGGACAAAGTCGAGAGACATAGATTAGGTTAGCGGGTGACCTCTAGCAGGTCAGCATATAGGAGACATAAGATGATAGAATTGGAGAACGTGAGCATGACATACCCTGGTGGTATAGAGGCTCTCAAGAATGTGAATATAAACATAGAAAAAGGAGAGTTCGTATTCATAGTTGGAAGCAGCGGATCAGGAAAGACAACACTGTTCAAGCTGTTGCTCAAGGAACTCGATCCTACAGCCGGAAATATCACGGTTGCCGGTTATGACTACAGCAAGATAAAGAACAAGGATATACCGAAGGTCAGAAGAAGGATAGGAGTGGTGTTCCAGAACTTCAGACTGCTTAAGGACAGGACCATATACGAGAACGTGGCATTTGCACAGAGAGTTATCCAGACTCCGGTTAGATATATAAGAAGACGAGTGCCAGCGATGCTTACACTGGTGGGACTTGCAGACAAATACAAGTCATATCCGAAGGAGCTTTCAGGTGGTGAGCAACAGAGAGTAGCCATGGCGAGAGCGCTGGTAAACAATCCGGATATCATCCTTGCGGATGAGCCGACCGGAAACCTTGATCCGAAGAATTCGCTTGATATCATGAATCTCCTTGAGGATATCAACAAGAGGGGAACCACGGTTGTGGTTGTAACTCACAACAAGGATATCGTCAATGAGATGAAGAAGAGAGTTATCACGCTTAAGAAGGGCGTGATCATCAGCGATGAGAAGGAAGGAGGATATATAGATGAAGATTAGTACATTTTTCTATATCCTCAGACAGGGATTTGCGAATATAAGAAGAAACATACTGTTCTCACTGGCATCGATAGGAACGATCATATCGTGCCTCTTCCTGTTTGGAATCATCTATGCGGTGGTTGTGAACTTCCAGTCGGGAATGCAGGAGCTTGAGAGCACGGTTACAATATCGGTATTCTTTGATGAGGATACCTCAGATGAGACGATACAGCTGATAGGTGAACAGATAAGAACACTTGATTATGTAAATACGATGGATTTTGTATCGGCAGATCAGGCGTGGGATAACTTCGTTAAGCAGAACTATGACAATCCACAGGCTGCAAAGGATGCATTTGGAGATGACAATCCGCTTAAGAATGCAGCGTCATACGAGGTGACGCTCAAGGATGTGTCAAAGCAGCCAGAGTTCGTTGCATTCGCACAGGGGCTTTCAGGAGTGAGAAAGGTCAAGAGTTCAGATGTGACGGCTGACAGCATAACGACACTTTCGTCACTGGTAGGATATGCATCCATCGGAATAGTAGTCATATTGATGCTGGTGTCCATCTTCCTTATAAGCAACACCATCACGATAGGAATCACGGTGCGCAAGGAAGAGATCGGGATCATGAAGCTCATAGGAGCGACAAATGTGTTCGTAAGGGCGCCGTTCATCATAGAGGGTGTCATCATAGGAGCTGTGGGATCGGCGATACCGTTGGTTCTTCTGTATTATATGTATGACAAGATACTGACATATGTGGCAGGAAGATTCCAGGTTGTAACGACACTGTTTGCATTTGTGAGCCAGAAGGAGCTGTTCAGCACGATGGTTCCGGTCGGACTTGTACTCGGTATAGGAGTCGGACTTGTGGGAAGTATTCTGACGACAAGGAAGCATTTGAGAGTCTGATACTAATTTTGTTATGTGGGGTTAACAAGGAGTAGTAGGATTATGAAGAAGAAATATGATAATTGTCGCAAAATAAAAAGATCGACATTGTTAGTGTTGGGATGTCTGGCAATGGGGGGCGCGATGCTGCTTCAGACAGGTGACAGCACTGTCAATGCGATGACCAAGGAAGAGGCTGAACAGCAGAAAGAGGAAGCCAAGGAGAATGAGAAGAGTGCCAAGGATATACTGAACGCCATGGAGGAACAGCAGAATGAGCTTGTTCAGGAGGTGGCTGATCTTGATGCTCAGGCGACAGCTGTACAGACGGAGATCACAAAGAAACAGGATGAGGCGGATGAGATTGAGGCGGGCATAAAAGATACCAAGAAACATTTGAAAGAAGCCCAGGAAGCCCAGGATAAGCAGTATGAGGCTATGAAACAAAGGATACAGTACCTTTATGAGGAAGGTGATGAAGAAATTGTGGATGCCTTTATAACATCTGTATCATTTACAGATCTTCTAAACAAGTCGGAGTACATTGATCAGATATCGGACTATGATCAGAAGCAGCTGGCAAAATTGATAAAGAGTAAGGATGATATTGCGCAGTATGAGAAAGATCTGGAGGCGGATCTCAGACAGGTTGAGTCTATCAAGACTGACTTGGAAAATGATAACGACCAGCTTCAGGCGTTGATAGATAAAAAACAGCAGGATATAAATAAATATTCTGATGATATTGATGCCCAGAAATCTCTCATGGCGAAATTTACCGCACAGAGGGAAGAGGCTGAGAGACGTATAGCCGAGATAGCAAGGCAGGAGATGATTCGTGCCAGGGCAAATGGCGGTGGAGTCTACACTCCGGATGGAAAAGTTTATGACACATCAAAGTATGCGGGCAAATTTATGTGGCCGGTATCGACAGGTGGAGTTATAACAGATGAGTTCGGTTACAGAGATGCGCCGACAGCTGGAGCGAGTACATATCATCAGGGACTTGATATCGGATGCGATTACGGAACAGATATAGTTGCAGCTGAAGCAGGAACTGTTGTCATGGCGTGCTACAACGGTGGCGGTGGAAATATGGTCATGATAAGTCACGGTGATGGAATATGTACTGTGTATATGCACAATTCACAGTTGTGTGTTAATGTGGGAGAGAAAGTCGTTAAAGGACAGGTCATAGCAAAGGCGGGAAGCACGGGAGTTTCAACCGGTCCGCATTGCCATTTTGGTGTATCCATAGATGGCACGTATGTAAACCCACATGATTTTCTAGGCCAGTGATAATAAGACCAGATTGGAGATGTAAGCGATGAGAAAGACGATCAAAAAGGCGGTAGTGACGGTCGTACTTGCAAGTACGGTGATAGGACTTACGGGTTGCGGTTCATCCGGTGTATTCAGCAGTTCACTGAATGGTGGGAAAAGTTCCAGTAAGGTCACATATGATGGTAACCTGATAGATGCGGATGTCCTGAGTAAGACATCAAAGATCGAGACTATCATAGATAATTATTATTACAATGATGTCGACGATGATACGGTCAAGGAGGGTATATACAAGGGAATTATGGAATCTCTGGATGATCCATATGCTGAGTATTACACCAAAGAGGAGTATGCCAAACTGCAGGAGGATGACTCGGGAGAGTATGCAGGAATAGGTGTCACAGTCAGCAAGGATGAGGATACCGGATATGTGAGAGCTGTCAATATTCTGGAGGGAGCACCTGCAGAAAAAGTTGACATACAACCTAATGATGTTATCGTCAAGATCGATGATTACGATATATTGACGGATGACGATCTGGATTATCTCGTGTCACTCATAAGAGGCGAGGCCGGTACAGATGTCACACTCAAACTGTATAGAGAGAGCGACAAATCATACCATGATGTGACAATCACAAGAGAGATTGTGGAATACAGCACAGTTTCCTCATTTATGATAGATGACAAAATAGGATATGTGAGGATCACACAGTTTATAGACAACACTGATGAGTTGTTCGAGAAAGCAGTGGAGAAACTCAAAAAAGAGGGTATGCAGGCATTGATGATAGATGTCAGAAGTGATCCGGGCGGAATGCTTACATCGGTTGTCAGCATTTGTGATTACCTTCTGCCGGAGGGAACTATAGTTTCCATTAAGGATAAGAACGGCAAGGTTGAAGAGGAATACAAGTCTACAGATGAGCAGTCACTGGATATGCCTATGGTTGTCCTGACAAATGAATACAGTGCCAGTGCATCAGAGATACTGACGTCAGCGCTGAAGGAATTCAAGGTGGCTACAGTTGTCGGAACAAACACCTACGGCAAGGGAATCGTTCAGAGTGTTATACCTCTTGGTGATGGTACTGCCATCAAGCTCACCACACAGAAATATTTTACCCACGATGGAAATGACATTCATAAGAAGGGCGTTGCTCCTGATATCGAGGTCGAACTGCCGGATGATTACACTTACAAGGATTTCCAGGGCAAGAATGACAGCCAGTACCAGAAGGGCATTGAAGTGCTTAAGGAAAAGCTTGGTAAGTAGAAATGGCTTGGCTTACAGTTTTATGTGTGGACAATAGAATTCTATAATAACCAGTTGGATGACGTCGAATGATATAAAGATGAATACAATATATCGTGCAGAAAGAGGAAAAGGCGGATCATATATAAAGATGTATATAATATATCAGATAGAATGAGGAAATGCTGTGATATATATAGAATTTGCATAAATATTAAAAACAACATAATTTTTGGACAATATGCAGCACAAAAGTGCTGCATATTGTGTTATACTAAGAAATGTTCAGAAATCTGTTATAGGTAAATAAAAGGCAACAAAGGAGATATACATGGATAAGGAACTGATTATCGTATTGGACTTTGGCGGACAGTACAACCAGCTGATCGCCAGACGTGTAAGAGAGTGTAATGTATATGCCGAAGTACATCCGTACACATTGCCGCTGGAGAAGATTAAGGAGATGAATCCTAGGGGAATCATCTTTACCGGCGGACCAAACAGCGTATACAAAGACGAATCACCTAGCTGCAGCAAGGAGATATTTGAACTGGGTATTCCTATTCTCGGAATATGTTATGGTTCACAGCTCATGGCTCATCTGCTGGGCGGCAAGGTCAGCACGGCCCCTGTCAGCGAGTATGGAAGAACAGAGGTAGAGGTTGACAAGACATCAAAGCTGTTTGCAGATGTGAATGACAAGACCATCTGCTGGATGAGTCACACAGACTATATTGCAGAGGTACCAGAGGGCTTCAAGAAAACAGCTTACACTCCTGTATGCCCAGTGGCAGCCATGGAGAATGCTGAGAAGAAGCTGTATGCGACTCAGTTCCACCCAGAGGTTATGCACACCGAGGAAGGCATGAAGATGCTTCGAGCATTTGTCATGGATGTATGTCAGTGCGCAGGCGACTGGAAGATGGATTCATTTGTAAAAGATACAATAGAGAGTCTCCGTACCAAGATAGGCGATGGCAAGGTGCTGTGCGCCCTGTCAGGTGGTGTGGACTCATCAGTAGCTGCAGTTCTCCTGTCCAAGGCGATAGGCAAGCAGCTCACATGTGTGTTCGTAGACCACGGTCTTCTCCGTAAGAACGAGGGCGACGAAGTTGAGGCGGTATTCGGACCGGACGGTCCATACGACCTGAACTTCATCAGAGTGAATGCGCAGGACAGATTCTACAGCAAGCTTGCCGGAGTAACCGAGCCTGAGGCAAAGAGAAAGATAATAGGCGAGGAATTCATCCGTGTATTCGAGGAGGAGGCCAAGAAGATCGGTGCCGTTGACTTCCTCGTACAGGGAACCATATATCCTGACGTCATCGAGTCAGGCCTTGACAAGTCGGCAGTCATCAAGTCCCACCACAATGTAGGCGGACTTCCTGACTATGTAGATTTCAAGGAGATCGTAGAGCCACTTCGACTCCTTTTCAAGGACGAGGTCCGCAAGGCCGGCCTTGAGCTTGGAATCCCAGAGTACCTGGTATTCCGTCAGCCATTCCCAGGCCCAGGCCTTGGAATCAGAATCATCGGAGAGGTCACAGCCGAGAAGGTCAAGATCGTTCAGGATGCCGATGCCATCTACCGCGAGGAGATCGCAAAGGCAGGTCTCGACAGAAGCCTCGGTCAGTACTTCGCAGCCCTGACCAATATGCGTTCAGTTGGCTGTATGGGAGATTTCAGAACCTACGATTACGCCGTAGCACTCCGTGCTGTAAATACAACAGACTTCATGACAGCAGATTGTTCAGAGATACCATTTGAAGTTCTTCAGAAGGTAATGAACAGGATTATTAATGAGGTTAAGGGTGTTAATAGGGTAATGTATGATCTGACCAGTAAACCACCTGGAACGATTGAGTTTGAATAAATTGAGATGTCAAAGAAACCCATTGTTTATGCGGGTTTGCGGCGTTTCAATAGGTCTTTTGATAACAATTTGATAACAGTTGTATAAGAGCCATTATTCTTGTAATCCAGTGGTTTATGGGTTAAAGAATGAAAGAGAATGGTTTTCTGATATAACAATCCATATTAAAACGCCCTTAGCTGTGGGTAACACGGCTAAGGGCGTTTTGTCGTACTTACGAATAAAATTCGCTGTTTATGATTTCGATTTGAAAGAGATTGAAATGTGGAGCATCGGCTGATGAATAATGTTTTGACAATACAGGACATTCTTCTAACATCTTTTGTTTAATAGATTGCTCGTAACATTCGGTTGCAATTCCACTTACCCTTATCCAATCTCTTGTACCGCCTTTAAGAGCGATTATCTGCATTTTATTGTGTTCAGACAGCTGTTTATATACTGCTTTTGTATCAGCAGTAGAAATGTATAAGAAGTTATTGTATTCCATAATCGCACCAAAAGGTCTGCCTGCTGGAAAATCATTGTTTTGCGTTAACACAAAAAATGTTCCACATTCTTTGATGAAATTGTATGCTTGGCTCATGTGAATACCTCCGAGTTTAGTCATTCAAATGGTCTTTGATTGTTTCGACCAATGCGTCGCTTAATTCCTGTGAGGGAACTTTCGCCCAGATTTGTGTGGTATCGAACTTCGGATAGTAATAACGCCAGTTGTCGTATTCTTCCCTGCTGATTTCCTCGGAAGATAGCTTGTCCGCCTGTTCTTTCCAAGCATAGAGCATTTTTGAAAGCTCGGCAGCGTCTTTACCTTTGTCCTTGTTTACTTTCAGACAGACTTCCCCGTCTGCTTCACTGACGGTAAGACCGTAAATATCTTCAAGGGTAAATAGGGTGTGCATAAGACCGATATAGCTGTCAATGTCGGGAACATCGAGAGCCTGCGGGGAAACCTCAAGCACCTGTGCCAATGCAGCTGTTAAGTCTGCTTTTGGTTTACGAGAGCCAGTTTCGTACTGTGCCAGACGCACATCTGCGCTCCGTTCTGGAAAACCGACAGCCGTACCAAGATATTTTTGCGTCATACCACGCAAAAGCCTGAAAAAATGTATTCTTTCGCCAATAGCCATAGTGTTTACACTCCTTGCTTAAGTAGTGTAATTAGTATAGCAGATATGTTTAGGAAAAGTCAAGAGAAAACGAAACAAAAAAGTTTAACATTTTCTCGAAAGCCTCTTGACACAAACATATTTGCTTAGTATAATAGAAAACACTAAGCGGATATGCTTAATAAAAACTAAATGACCGTCCGAGTAGGATACTTCGCCAAGACCTTTTGATTTATTCAAGAGTGAGCGAGATAACGCCGCTGAAATGGGGGCAGGAACGATATTCGGGGAGAACGGCAACTTAAAAATCTTATGAAAGGACTGACGATATGGAAAACAAATTTATTCGTGCCGATGATGTGGCACAGGAACTAAGCGTATCAAAGCCTTATGCCTATAAGCTCATCAGAAAACTGAACGAGGAGCTGAAAGAACAGGGCTTTATTACGATTGCAGGGCGTGTAAACCGCCAGTATTTTTATGAAAGGCTCTACGGAGCAGGAAATCCACAAAGGGATACCACTATGTCCTGCAAAGCAGGACGGGAAAAAGGAAAGGAGAGTAAATAATGCCAGTATTCAAAAATGAGGACAACGGAACTTGGTATGTGATGGCAAGGTATGTGAATTGGAAAGGCGAACGCAAGCAGAAATGTAAGCGGGGTTTCGCCACAAAGAAAGAAGCGCAGGAGTGGGAGCGGATGTTTCAGCTACAAAACTCGTCTGACCTTGATATGAGTTTTGAAGCCTTTACGGAACTGTATATCAATGATGTGAAAAACCGTCTGAAAGAGAACACTTGGCTGACAAAGGAGCATATCATTCGCACGAAGATACTTCCTTATTTCGGCAAGTTGAAAATCAGCGAGATTTCCACAAAGGAGATTATCACTTGGCAGAATGAAATGCTTGCTTATCGTGATGAAAAGAAAAAGCCGTACTCACAGACCTATCTGAAAACGCTGCACAATCAGTTGTCGGCTATCTTTAATCACGCTGTACGCTATTATGAATTGCGTTCCAATCCTGCCGCAAAGGTGGGAAATATGGGGAGTGAGGAACACAAGGAAATGCTGTTTTGGACAAAGGAAGAATACAAGAAATTTTCCTATGAAATAATGGACAAACCTGTTTCCTTTTACGCTTTTGAAATGCTCTACTGGTGCGGCATTCGTGAGGGCGAATTATTAGCCTTAACCGCCGCCGATTTCAACTTTGATAAGGAAACGGTCACGATTAACAAATCCTATCAGCGTTTACACGGCGAAGATGTAATTACCACACCGAAAACGAAGAAAAGCAACCGAACGATTAAAATGCCGCATTTTCTCTGTGAGGAAATGCAAGAGTATCTTGGTATGCTCTACGGCTTGAAAAAGAAAGACCGTATCTTTACGGTAACAAAAAGCTATCTTCATCATGAGATGGACAGAGGGGCGAAAGCAGCAGGCGTAAAGCGCATAAGAATTCACGATTTGCGTCACAGCCATATAAGTTTGCTGATTGATATGGGATTTTCAGCGGTAGCGATTGCTGACCGTGTAGGACACGAAAGCATTGACATCACCTATCAGTATGCACACCTGTTTCCGTCCAAGCAGACGGAAATGGCAGATAGATTAGATGATTTAGGGAAAGGAGATTTTGAAAATGTCGGCTAAAAATAGAGATAACAAAAACCGTTGGAGGAATATTACAGTAGGTTTTCGGGTATCGCCCGAAGAAAATGAACTCATTAACAAGGCGGTTGCCTTATCGGGATTGCCGAAACAGGAATACTGCTACCGCCGCTGTCTGAATCAAGATGTGGTGGTGCAGGGCAATCCGAGAGTATTTAAGGCACTTCACAAGGAACTTGCCGCCGTTCTTACTGAATTGCAAAGGATTGAAGCGGGAAACGGTGTAAACGATGAACTTCTGAATGTGATTGAACTGATAACAGTTATCCTCGGCGGTCTGAAAGGAGAAAATGGAAATGGAGAATAAAAAAGAAATGACCGCTCCGAATGTATCTGCGGCAACAGATACGGAGCAGCCGTTTCCTAAATGTACTGACCATAGTATATCCGACTGCGATGAAAATATCAAGAGTTTTGAGGAAATGCAGAGGGAAATGCTGCGGCAGTTATCCCCCTCGTATCTCAAAACGGTATCAATGGCGGTTTTGTATGACACCGTATTTGATATACAGACACCGTTGATTGACGGTCTGCTCCAAAGGGGAACTTACCTTTTTGTAGGCTCCCCGAAGGTGGGGAAAAGTTTTATGATGGCACAGCTTGCTTACCATATCAGCACAGGAATACCATTGTGGGATTATAAAGTGCGAAAAGCAACGGTGCTTTACTTTGCTCTTGAAGATGATTACCCACGCTTGCAGAAACGGTTGTTTCAGATGTTTGGTGCAGAAGAAACAGGTAATCTATATTTTGCAACGGAGTGTAAAACGGTCAATGGCGGTTTGGAAGAACAAATCAGAGGATTTATGCAGGAACACCCCGACACGGGTTTGATAATCATAGACACCTTAAAGCGTGTCCGTGAAGCTGGCGGGGCAGATTACAGCTACGCAAGCGACTATGACATTGTGGCAAGGCTCAAAGCGTTGGCAGACAGTTATAAAGTTACAATGCTGATTGTTCATCATACCCGAAAGCAGAAAGCGGAAGATATATTCGATATGATTTCGGGAACGAACGGATTGATGGGTGCAGCAGACGGAGCATTTGTTCTCAGCAAGGAAAAGAGAACTTCTAATAATGCTACGCTTGATGTGGCGGGCAGGGATCAGCAGGATATGAAAATTCATCTTGTGAGAGATACCGAGCGTTTGGTGTGGAACTTTGAAAAATCGGAAACGGAGCTGTGGAAAGAGCCGCCTGAGCCTTTGCTTGAAAAAATTGCAGCTACTCTTTTTTCGGAAAGTAACAGATGGGAGGGAACAGCTTCAGAACTTTGCGAAAGGCTCGGCGTGGATATAAAACCGAATGTGCTTTCTCTTAGGCTTAGTATCAACGCAAGCAGGCTGTTTCGTGATTACGGTATTCGCTATCAGAACAGCCGTGCGCACGATGGCAGAAAGGTTTCGCTTTGGAAAGAAACCGATGGAGCGGCGTGACAAACGGTGTCAAAGGTGTCAATGTTTTGAGAGTGGTACTGGTATCTCAAACATTGTCACCATCGTCACACATTGACACCGATTAAAGTTTGGCGGAGAGTGCAGAGAGCGCCTTTTCAAAGGCGGCTCTTTGCCCCTCGGAGAGCGCAAAACCTGCTTGCAGGTTGCATTTTTGTTGGCGTAGCTGACAAAAGTGCTTTTGCGTTACTTTCGCAGAAAGTAACAAAGGCTTGCGCCTAACGGCGCAGAAAGGAGAGGAAACGATTTATGCAAAGAACGATAAGCGCAATGGTAGGTAAAGGCTCGGTCGATCATAACAGCCGCAAGTTCAAGGCGGAAAATGTGAACGCTGACCGTTCCCATCTCAATATAGATTACTGCAACGAGAATATTAAAAAGGTCTATCACGAATTGTTTGATGAAGCACTGGGAAGGTACAACGCCAAGCAGACAAGAGCCGACCGAAAAATAGAAAACTACTATGAAAAAATCCGAAGTTCCAAGCAAGAAAAACCGTTTCACGAACTGATTTTGCAGATTGGCGATAAGGAAAATATGAGTGCCGAAAGCGAAAACGGACAGCTTGCAAGGCAGGTTTTAGATGAGTATTATCGTGGATTTCAAGAGCGAAATCCCCAGCTTAGAGTGTTCTCTGCTCATCTGCATATGGACGAGGCAACGCCCCACCTGCATATTGATTTTGTTCCGTTCACAACCGGCAGCAAGCGTGGATTTGATACGAGAGTATCACTCAAACAAGCGTTAGCGGCGCAGGGATTTAAGGGCGGCTCCCGCAGCGAAACAGAGTGGAATCAGTGGGTACAGTCCGAAAAAAAACAGCTTGCCGCCGTTATGGAACGATACGGAATTAAGTGGGAACGTAAAGGAACGCACGAAAAACATCTCTCTGTTTTGGATTATAAAAAGCAACAACGGACAGAGGAAATCGAGCGATTGGAAAATAAAATCACAGATAAGCAAACAGAATTTGAAACTCTTTCCAAGCGTATTGAGAACTTTGATAAGGGTACAACTGCACTCTCACAAATGCAGAGCGCACTGGAGAATGCCCCCGAATATCAGTTATCCGAACCACAAGGCTTTATGACTGCAAAAAGTTATAAGAGCAAGGTTGCCGAGCCGTTAATTAAGTGGTTGAAATCCCTCATTAAAACGCTTATGGTGCGGTGCTTTCAAGCGATTGACGATTACCAAAGGCTCAATCAGACAAACGCAGTCTGTACCGTAGCAATGAACAACTTAAAAGTCAAAATAGGCAGTTGACTTCCGACAATAACAGATTGAGGGAAGAAATTAAGGACTACAAGCTGCTGAGAAAGGTATTCGGCAGCAGACAGATTGACAGCCTGTTAGAACAGGCAAGACAGTCTAAACAGCGTGGCACACGCTTTAGAAATAATCAATACGAAAGGTAGGAACAGACAATGGCAAAGACAATTTTTGAAGAAATGGGCGGCGCTTATGTACGGCAAGGGGATTATTTTATCCCCTGCCTTACTCTACCAGCCGAAAAAGAAAATAAGCCTATCGGCGTATGGGGGCAGAGGCACAAACGCTATCTGCGAGAGCATAAAAGAGCAATCTACACTAATCTGCTCACAAGCGGCAAGCTGAACAGCTATCTTGCTGATATTGACGAGCAGGCAGAGGAAATGTTTTTTCGGTTGGTAGAACAGATGGCGGAGCGTGAGGGCGTGACTGAACAGTTTAAAGCGGCAAATGGCTTAGAGTGGACGAGGCGAATGAATAACATTCGAGCGTGTGCGATGGAGCTTGTCAATAAGGAAATCATCTACAATTAAAGAATTATAACGCATATAACCGTAAAATTGTGGTGGGTAGGGATAAACTCCTTACCCGCTATTTTTTTACTCTCTTATCTGCTTAAACAAGGCGTTTTGACACCGAAAATCGTTATATCTCCACTTGTTTGTCGCAATCTCTTGATTTTTTGAACGGCGTTCAGTATAATATAATTGAACGTCGTTCAATAGGAGGTATAGTGTGGATAATAAAGAAGCAATCATACAGGCAACGATTAAACTCATTGAGGAAAAAGGGGAGCATTTAGAAGAAGTTACAGTCCGTGAGATATGCAAAAGAGCAGGTGTTGGATTAGGACTTGTAAATTATCATTTTGGAAACAAGGATAAACTCATCGAGCAATGTATTGAGCGTATGATAAACGGAACAGTCGAGCATTTTCAGAATATACGAGAGAAAACAGACGGTTTTACTCCTTTTGAGAAGTTGGAGTATCTCGGCAATATGACGCTTGATTTTCTGTTTGAACATTATGCCATTTCCAAAATTTCTGTTCTTACCGATATGCAGTCACCGAAAGAAAATGACAACACTTACAGAACTTATGCGGCATATCTTCCGCTTGTTGCAGCCTGCCGTCCTGACCTTGACGAAGCGGCGATAAGGCGAAAAACGCTGTATTTGATTACCGTTATGCAGCAAATGTTTCTGCGATACGAAATCATATCGCAAACATTGGGGATTGACCTTAGAAAGAGAGAAAACCGCAAGAATTTTCATACACAAGTTTTACATGATATTTTGGAGGTATAAAGAGTGAATATAACAGTGATAAACGGAACAGAAAAACACGGTGTTACCTACCGTTTGAAAGAGATGTTTTTAGCAGAGTTTAAGGATAAAGCGAATATTACAGAATACTATCTTCCGAAGGACTGTCCGAGCTTCTGTACTGGTTGCTTGAGTTGTACATTAAAGGGTGAAAGCACTTGCAAGGACGCAGAATATATTGGGAAAATTGACAAATCACTTTTGGAAGCAGACTTGATTGTAATGACATCCCCTGCCTATGTGTTTCACGCTACGGGAGCAATGAAAGCATTTCTTGACCATTTCGCTTACCGCTGGATACCGCACCGTCCTGCTCCTGAAATGTTTGGAAAGCGTGCGGTAATTATAACGCAATGCTTAGGCAGTGGAACAAAATCTGCGGCGAAAGATATGAAGCATAGTTTATCTTGGTGGGGAATTTCTAAAATCGGGATATTTACTGGTGCTTTGATGAGCGATATTGTTTGGGAAAAGCTTTCCCAAAAGAAACAAGCCGAGCTTACGGGAAAGATTCAAAAGCTATCCCGAAAGTTTGCTCATATAGATTATACAAAGCCCGCACACACAAATTTGATTACGAAATTCAAGTTTCTCGTCTGCCGTATGATGCAGCAATCCATACATCAATCAGACCCTGAATACCTTGACGGAAAGTATTGGGCGGAGCAAGGTTGGCTTGACAGCGGCAGACCGTGGAAATAATGTGGGGCAAAACGAAATCTCGGTTACTGGCAGATGTGAAAATGATAAATCAGTGAGTGATATATCAAATATTTTGCTCAAAATCAGTAAATGCAACGCAAAGTAGCAGGAAAATTCCGAATGTCATCTCTGCTTGCTTGTAATGCAAAGCACGGTTTTCTATACTTGGCGTATCAACATAAGGAGGTCACGAGAATGACATTTGCAGAAAAACTAAAATCTATCCGCAAGAAGGCAGGACTTTCGCAGGAACAGCTTGCGGAGAAGTTAGGCGTGTCAAGACAGGCGGTTACAAAATGGGAAACTGAAACAGGCATTCCCGACATTGAAAATATGATGGCTATCTCTGCCCTGTTTGACATTTCCATTGACGAGCTACTTTCCAATGAAAGAGGAATGAAAAAATCAAACGAGTATCTTTTTGAAAGCGTTACGGAATACGATATTGACGAGCCGAAACGCTATGATATGAAATTCGGTGGAGCAAAGCAATTTGTATTGTCTGGTTATGAGGGAGAGAAAATCCGTGTCCGTCTGGTATCTAATACCCTCTCTACGCTCCAGAACGATTTTAAGGTTAAAATTGACGACATCCGAAAACGGATTGATGTAGATGTAATCCGTAAAAACGGTATATCTGAAGCAACGGCAAAAGAAACTGTCAGTATTTTCGTTCAAATTCCTATACCCTATGTGGGAAAAATTGAGGGTGCTGTCAATGCGGAAACCGTAGAAATCCGCTCTTTAGATTGCGACAGTATTGAGCTTGATGTAAAGACGCCGAATATCATTCTAAACGATGTCGGCGGCACAGTAGAAATTAACTGCAATCTGGATATGAGTGTGGTTTGCAATTCCTTAAAGGGATACCTTGCAATCAATCAGGTGTCGGCAACTTCCAAAATCCATATTCCAGAGGGTGAAGTATTTACTGCTGTTACGAAGGGGATTGGAACGAGCATTTCCTATGAAAAGGACGGCAGACAGACGGAACGCTTTGACACGCCCGATGCGGAAAATGTCATAGAACTGAACGGCATTAAAAGTGAGCTTGTTATTTGCAACGATTAAAGACGAAGGAGTGTAAAAATGAATAATCTTGAAAAAATCCAAAAGACAATGAAGGTCTTTCAAACACTAACGAAGATTGTAATGGGATTCAGTTTTGTGGCGATTGCTTTTACATTAGTGGTTGGCAGCGTAAGTTTGATGGCAGATAAACTTCCATTTGGCGAGCTTCTGCAAAGGTTACTTATAGAAGCTGACAGAACGATTGACAATCGTGAAATAGGAATAGCCCTGCTCTGTGAAAGCGTGGTTTTGGTTTTCGGAGCGATTGAAGCTATTTGTGTTTGTAGATATTTTAAGTTGGAACTGAGCGAGGGAACACCTTTTACCGAAACAGGAGCAAAAAGCATAACGAAGCTCGGAATACTCTTTATTGTTGTAGATATTTTATCAGCAGCATTTTCCTCTGCGATGGAAAAGTTTGCGTTTGTTTCAGAAGGGATTGAACATGGCGGTGGCATTGGTATTGGTATTTGCTTGATTTTACTTGCAATGGTTGTGCGTTATGGTGCGGAACTGGAGCAACGAGGCAGAGCAAAATAACGCAGGAGGATTTTTATGGAAAACAGCAAATGGGTACGCTGCCCTGTCTGCGGAAATAAAACAAGATTACAGATACGGGCGGATACAGAATTAAAGAACTTTCCCCTTTACTGTCCAAAGTGCAAACAGGAAAGTTTGATTGACGCAAAGGATTTACAGGTATCGGTTATTAAAGGATTTGGAGCAAAAATACATAGCTGAATAGCAAAGCGACAAAATCTAATTTGTTGAATTTATGAATATAAGGAATTGATAGAATATGAATTATATAATTCGAGAGATTAAGGAAGAAGAGTATCCAATATTATCAGATTTTCTGTATGAAGCAATTTTTATTCCAGAGAGTATGGAAAAGCCGCCAAAGGCTATCATTGAACAGTCGGAGTTGCAAGTATATATTGCCGATTTTGGAAAAGAAGATGATTGGTGCTTAGTTGCGGAAGTAAAAGGAAAAATTGTAGGTGCGGTGTGGGGGCGTATTATGAATGATTACGGGCATATTGACGATGAAACACCGTCGCTTGCCATATCACTTTATGGCGAATATAGACATTTAGGCATTGGTACAGCACTTATGAAAGCTATATTGCACCTTTTAAAAGAAAAGGGATATAAACAGACATCTTTATCTGTCCAGAAAGAAAACTATGCAGTTAATATGTACCAAAAGATAGGTTTTAAGGTGGTAAGCGAAACGGAAGAAGAATATATAATGGTTTGTGAATTACAGTAAATTGGCGGTTTGAACTATTGATTTTCTAAGCAAAATCGCTTATAATATAACATGAAACATATTGCTATTATCCGCAGTTACAGAGCGAGTGTTATCAACCCCGATAACAAATTGATAACATTAGCCCATATAGGCAGGATAATATGGATATATCAAATAATCAAAAGCGCCACGAATACGACAGAGAATAATCTCTAAACAAAATTGATTAGGATTTGTCGAGTGGGAGTGAGGTGAAAACAGCGGGAAGCCAGTATTTATGCGGCTTCCCGTTTGCTGTGCTTGCAAAATGCTTGCAGTTTTTTGAAATTAGTTGTGTTTATAAAGCTTTTCAAAATATTCTTTGAATCGTTGTTCTTTTACATTGTGAGTGTAAAATGGTAATCCCTTGACGGAATAATTGTCATAATCTGGATAAGCTATACATTTTGAGTCATCTTCTAATTGTAAAAGGAAATGTTCTTTCCAGATATCGTTGTCTATTAAGTGCTGACCTTTGGGTTCGATAAAAATCTGCTGTTGTTCAACCACTGTTGATTTGTTACCGAGTATTAAAATGTAATCAGGTTCAAATCTTTTGCCATCATCAAAAGAATATAAATGATATTTTCTTTCGTTTCTTATCAAGTAAACAGTCTCATATACTTTATTTAATTCTTCTACTTGTGTTGAAAAGTATCTTACAAATCTTTTTTCTTCGGTTGTTCCATAATTATCATCGTATACGAACCAGGATTTATCTGATAAGTCATATCTGTAAGCTGGGTTAATATTAGGTGCATTTTGAGAAATTCCTTCACATTCTTTTTGCTCAATTTCATTATTATCGTATTTCTTCTCTCTTGGAGAATCGACAATATAATCTGATAATTTTATTTCTTTAAATACATGGGTTCAGACATGGATATTATATGGAGCTGTTGCTTGAAGGAAAGTTGAATGAATATCTGCATGATATTGATGAGGAATGCCATGAGATGCTGGATAGGATTGTGGAAAAGATGAAGGTAAAGCAAGGTGTGACAGAACAGTTGAAGGCAGAAAATCAGATGCTGTGGGTAGGGAAGATGAATAATATTATTGATTGTGCGGAGGAGGTTGTGGTGAGGGAGGTGGTGTATGTGTGATGGATGTGGAGCAGATTGCCTTGCTCCGTTAAGAAGTAAAAAGATGATGAAAGAAATAGAAAAAAGTGGTATAATAAGTAACCGATAATATTTTATTATCCGTTACTTTATTATATAGAACATATATGGAGAGATTCTATGAAAAAATCGTGTTTTGTCATTATGGGATATGGCATTAAAAACAATATTAATCTAGATTTGACATACAGCAAAATTATCAAACCCTGTATTATAAAAAATGAACTTGTGCCATATCATTTATTTGAAGATAACAAATACAATGCGTATCGCTGCGATGAGATTACAGGTTCTGCTGCTATTGATTATAAATTTATTACATGCCTTAGCGAAGCGGATGTTGTAATTGCGGATATTAGCACAATGAATATTAATGCTATCTATGAGCTAGGTGCTAGACATGCCCTAAAACCACGTTCCACTATTATTTTATGTGCCAAAGAAGATGAACATCGCTTTAATTTTTTTGATCTCACATATGTGCCGATTATTTTTTATAATCATGAGGGAGCACGGTTGGGAGCTGAAGCAATTAAGGAAACTCAGACAAGGCTAAACGCTCTTCTAGATTTTGCGATTAATTCTGAATCCGTTGTTCCGGACAATCCTATATACAGAGCCTTAAGCGAACGGGATACTTATCAAAACTTTATGCCACCAGAACGTCAAAGTTTGTATGAATTGTATTTAAATGGTCGAAATTTTCTTGACGATAGTGAATACGAAAAGGCAATTGCTATACTATTCGAGTTATACGAACAAGATTCTACGGAAGAAAATCTTTTACTATTAGTATTGGCACAGTATAAGTTTGCAGAAGCAACTAATAACAGTAGATTGTTAATTGAATGTATAAATAGTATAAAAGAAAAGGTAGATATTGACTCATCTGTATCAGAACATTTATTGGGGAGAGTTGCGGCAATTTATCTTCGACTATTCAATTTATTGGAAGAAGAGACATATTACTACCTTGCACTCGAATATTATCGTAGAGGCGCATGTTATAGCAGACAAAATTATTACTGCCCTAGAAACTACTGTGCTTTATTACTAAGAATATATGAAATAACTGATGATCCAAATGTGATTATAGAGCATTATTATACTGCTAAACATTATGCCAAATTATATCTAAACAGTAGTGCTGACGCACTAAAAGATGGAAGTTATGAAGAACGTGTATATTACTACTACAATGTTTGTGACCTAAAGGCAATCGTTGCAGGAGAATACTCAAACTACGAAAAACTACAAGAAAGATTAAATTCTGATGAAGGAATCAGCATTAGACAACGTAATACCATTAAAATAGGAATAGAAAAACTTTATAATGATATTGCAGAGATGAATCACAAAACTAAACTTTTTTGAGATTTAAAAATAAATAGTAATCAGTTACCTTTCCTACCCAAACAGCAATTTGATGATTAACTATTTCATCGTTGAAAAAATCATCAATTTTATCTAAGTTAAAGTTTTGTGTTTTTACGCTGAACCTTCCACCTTTAATAATACCTTCCTCTCTGACTCCTTCTTCATTGATGATAAGCAGTGGAAGGTCATATAGCAAACCTATTGTGCCTTCAATATGACAAAATGGACTTGTTATTTGTTGTCCCGAGATATCGACTTCTTGTGGGAAGAAAAATGATGGATTAGGTGTGCCATTTTTCTTCTTTTGGCCAGTCTCTATAAAAATTTGACCAAATCCAATAATAATTATTCCATAACATTGTCGCAGTATGCCCTTTAGATAATTTATGGTGTCAGTAAGGTCATAATTATCTGCCTGCAATGTGACTGTTTTTAATCCGGCCTCATCAAGCTTTGCTTGTAGCAAATCAAGAAAATATTGATGTCCATCAAGAAATGGGTTTGGTCTACTAAGAAATACAAGTATCTTTTCCATATTAATCTCCTATAGTTATTTATGTAAATGTCTGTTGATTGATTCTTGAGCGACATGAGTAATATCAGGGAATAAAAAGCTTTCTCTTATATCTAATCGCCATAACATTTTTTTAAAGTATGCCTTTTTCTCTTTTGGAATAAGAATTGTATATAAGGTTTTGTCGTCGCATACCTTTTCTATTGTATTTAAAGTGTCATGTATTGTAAAACATGCGCGTTGAGCATATTGACGGAAATCGTTACTCGTGGCATAACATGCTAAAATTTTTTGAGTTGGTTGGATATTTCCATAAAACGCAGGTTTTAACATTTCTAATGCAGTATTTGAATCTATTGGATAGATATAGGGTTCAATCTCCTGCGTTTGATTTAGAAATTCGGGGATTAGAACACTAAGTCTTGCATCTACATTGTCGTATTTATCATCTTCTCCGATTGCAAAATAGAGAGCAACCAAAGGAGAATATGACCAATCCAAAAGTCTAGTAGGCATTCCGTAATGCTGCATCATTGATATCCACTTATCATATGAACTTTTAGGTATGTAAGAACCGCTAAGCTGGCTGGCACCATGATAAAATGAGTGACATAGTACACTTTCTGAAGATAACCGTTCAAATCTTTGTATGCCAGGAACCAATGACCATTGTATATTGCACTGTCCCCTATACCAAAGTGTTGGTTGAGTGACAAAATCAACTGCATGATTTAATGTGATTTCTTCAATTTCTCCTATGATATTGCATAGGTCATTAAAATCATTAGCAACATATTTATATTTTGATAATTCATTCATTTTATTTTTTACCTCAGTTTTTTAGTAACGGATAATAAAATATTATCCGCCACAAAAGCAAACCCTCAACAACATATCAAAGGATTGCTGAACACCCTTATATCCTAAAATCCTTTCTAGGATGTTTCGAAACCAAAATATCCCTTTGCTTTGCCACGGCGACGTGTGTATATATTTCCGTTATATTAATAGAACTGTGACCTAACATTTCCTGAATATAGCGGATGTCAACATCTGCTTCCAGAAGACTGGTTGCAAATGTATGCCGGAACATATGGGGAGTAATATGCATATTAATAGACGTCATGTCAGAATATTTTTTTATCATTCTGCGTACCGCCTGGTCAGATAAAGCATTTCCGTTCTGATTGACAAAGAAATGGTTGCAATGATTGATTTCAGTATTAAAGTTATTTTGATATTCTCTCAAAATCTGAAGAACAGATTCGTTTCCAATTTGAATGCGACGTTCTTTATTCCCTTTACCGTATATAAGAATTGTTCCGTCGTATAAATTTACATCATTGACATGTAGCGCACAAAGCTCAGATATACGCATTCCACTTGAAAACAAAAGTTCAATGGCAGCCACGTCACGCAAAGCGTTTCTTCTTTGGTAGGCTGTTCCGGCATTCTTGTGTTGTGAATAAATAGTAGTTAACAAAGCTTCTATAACAGGTAAAGGAATTGTTTTGGGTAATTTAACTGGCTCGCGAAAATGCACCAGTACTTTGTTAAAAGGGTTCTGTTCAATGAAATCTTTATATTCCAGAAAATGAAAGAAGGCTTTGATGGATGCAATTTTGCGCTTTACAGTTTTAGGTTTGTATTGACAGTGTAAGGTAGCAATAAAACTTTCCAATATAGCAGAATTGACTTTTATTACTTCATCAGTACATATCTGTTCTGAAAATTGTCGTAAATCAATCCGATATGCTTTAAGTGTTTTTTCATCCAGGCATTTTTGCACATTGCAATAATCCATATATTTTTTGATAAGTGTTTGTAAGTCGTTCATTGTAAAATCTCCTTTGTATTTATTTTCTTGTTAAAAGTATATCTTACATGCTAAGAGAGAAGATTTTTTTATTTATGGGGATTCCGTAAGGAAATGAACAGATAATATGCGATTATTGTTTTACTGAACCGACAAAATAATTGAAGACAAGACTTTTTATAAGTATAATTAAAACATGACATACAGTTGACGTGTTTTGTATAGTATCATAGGAGTTGTTAAAGGAGAAATCATGAAAATAGACAGACAGATTGGGATTTTGTCAATGCTGTTACAAAAAGATACGGTTACCGCACCTTATCTTGCAGAAAAGTTTGAAGTATCCCGGCGAACCATAAACAGAGACATAGAAGATTTGTGCAAAGCGGGGATTCCCATTGTAACAAAACAGGGTGTGAATGGCGGTATTTCCATTATGGAGAACTATAGACTGGATAGGACACTATTTACACGGGGAGAAATGCAGGATATTCTTGCAGGACTGCGCAGTCTGGACAGTGTGAATGGAACAAACAGGTATGGACAATTGATGGAAAAGCTGTCAGTTGGTTCATCTGATTTTATGGTGGGTAACCAGACGGTATTGATTGATCTATCCTCTTGGTATAAGGATTCACTTGCACCTAAAATCGAATTGATACGCACATCAATTGATAAATGCAGAAAACTGAAATTCGTCTATTATTCTCCAAAAGGAGAGTCTGCACGTTGCATTGAGCCGTATTATCTGATTTTTCGGTGGTCAAGCTGGTATGTATGGGGATGGTGTATAAAACGTGGTGATTTTCGATTGTTCAAATTGAAACGAATGGATGAGGTAATAATATCGGAGAAGGAGTTTTCCCGAAGGCAGGTGCCAATGCCGGATTTAAGCGATGAAAAGATATTTCCCGGAGGGATAAAGGTCAAAGCATTATTTGAGAAAGACTGCAAATGGAGATTGGTTGAGGAATTTGGACCGGAATGTTTCAGTGTGCAGCAGAATGGAAAACTTTTGTTTCACGCAGATTACACAGATAAGGAAAATCTGATTACATGGTTGCTGTCCTTCAGGGACAAGGTAGAATTATTAGAACCAGAGGAAATACGGGAGGAGATTAAGGTCAATATCGAATGTATGAAAAAGAAATATGAAGGTAAAATTTTGGCTATAAAATAAAAAAAGGAGAAATGCTTTATGAGGTATACATGGATTGACGAATATTTACTTAGCAAGGCAGGAGTGACAAAAGATCTCCAGAAGGATTGGAATTGGATTCGTTATCAAGTAGGTGGGAAAATGTTTGTCGCAGTCTGTTTGGTATGGGAGAGTGATGAGCCATATTATATTACCATAAAACTTGAACCAACGGAAGGTGATTTTTTGCGTCAACAGTACGAAGATATCATTCCTGGATATTATATGAATAAAACCCATTGGAATTCAATAAAACCAGATGGTGAAGTGCCCGACAATTTATTGAAAGACTTATTGGATAAATCGTATCAACTTGTACTTGGTGGATTTAGTAAAAAGAAGCAGAGGGAAATATTAGAAGTGGCTCAATCGGTAAATATAATAAGCTGTTGTGGCACAGATTGCTCCAAGTGCGGGTGCTTTAGAAATATGTGCAAGGGGTGTAGTGCAAGTCTTGGAAAAGTATTTTATGCACCGGATGGTCAGGCGTGTCCAATATATGAATGCGTGGTAAATCAAAAAGACATGAAAGGATGTGGAGAGTGCGAGCATATCCCTTGTGATATATGGAGAAAAACAAAAGATCCTGCTTTTACAGAGGAAGAATTTGAACGTAATATACAGGAGCGAGTAGACAGATTAAAGAAAGGATGAAAAAAGATGGCGTTTGATTTTAAAAAAGAATACAAGGAATTTTATATGCCGAAGAATAAACCGGAAATTGTAAAAATTCCTCCAATGAATTATGTTGCAGTTCGCGGAAAGGGAAATCCGAATGTAGAGTGTGGTGATTACCAGCAGGCAATAAGCATTTTATATGCAGTTGCTTATACATTAAAAATGAGTTATAAGACAGATTATAAAATTGAAGGATTTTTTGAATATGTAGTACCGCCGCTGGAAGGATTCTGGTGGCAGGGTGAGCAGCATCCTGTGGATGCTGAGATGCGAACTGACCGAACCGACAGGCGAGAAAATGTCAAAGGAATTGATTATAGCAACAAAGATACATTTAATTGGATTTCTGTTATTCGTTTGCCTGATTTTATAACCGAAAAAGATTTTGCATGGGCGGTACAAACAGCAACCAAGAAGAAAAAAATAGATTGTTCACCGGCAGAGTTTTTAACGATTGATGAGGGGCTTTGCGTCCAGATTATGCATCAAGGTTCATTTGATTCGGAACCTGCAACAGTAGCTTTGCTGGAGGATTATTTGAAGGAGCAGGGCTATGAGAATAATATAAATGAACAGCGTTTACACCATGAGATTTATATTTCCGATGCAAGAAAGGTTGCTCCTGAAAAATGGAAAACTGTAATTAGACATCCAATCAAGAAAGTATAGAGGCAAATTGCATTGAGTGAGATTAGAGAATGAAACGAAAGTAATATAGTGTATATACAGATAGAGCAGCCGAGAGGCTGCTTTTTGTTTTTGTGAATGAATATTAAATCTCAAAATTAATATTTTTTATGAAAAAAAGTTGCACAAAAAATGATTTATGATATAATAATGATAAGTAAATAGGAAAAGTGACTTGGAGGAATGAGCCATGATTATAGAGGTAAGAGCAAAAAACTGTTACGCATTTGAGGATGATATTACATTTTCAATGAAAGCAGATATGCGAAATAAAAAATTTGGAGCAAATGTTCACAAAAAGAATAATTTTAATGTCCTTAAAACGATAGGAATATATGGACCAAACAATGCCGGTAAAACATGTCTAATCAAGTGCATTAGGGCAATAAGAAATGTACTTTTAAATAAGAAGAATGGACTGATGCCAAATATATTTACTGATAGTGATGTATGCGAGTTAGGTGTTACATTTATGGCATCTGGAAGAAAGTTTTCTTATGATTTTAAGTATGATGCAGAAAAAGAAGAATATATATATGAGTCATTTTCGGAGATATTTAAAGATCAGTACAACAACGAAAAGGAAGTTTGTTGGTTAAAAAAAGATACTGTTAGTGAAATATATGAGTGTATTGATGAATCTGTTCAGAATATGATTTCAGTTGTATCGAAGAATAATTTGCTATGCTATGTGGTAGATACAAGTAAATTCGAACATATCAACGAGATGAAGCAGATTCTTGTCGGATTTGCAGAAAAAATTGATGTCATCAATATGAATAACATACCTATGCAACACACAATTGAACTCATGAAAAATAAGAATCAGTTACAGCAAAAGGTTGTTGAGTTTATAAAAAATGCTGACTTATATATGGATAATTTTGAATATGTGGATATGGATAAGATACAGCTGAAAACTGGTGAAGGTGACGAAAAGCCAGATGAGAAAGTGCTTGATATTCCAGAGAACATTATGGATCAAATCAGATTGGTTTCTACTTATAAGGGAGTCCATGTGCCAAGTATGATGTTTGACTCCACAGGAACAAAGAAGATTGCAGCTATTGCCAGCTATGTAATTGAAGCACTTGAACAAGGCAGGATTTTAGTCGTGGATGAGTTGGATAGCAGTATTCATTTTAAGCTTACCAGGGCGATTGTTGCGATGTTTAATAATGAATTAAATACAAGTGCACAGATGATATTTACAGTTCATGATATAAATCTTATGGACTGCAAGAGAATGTTCCGGAAGGAGCAGATTTGGTTTGTTCATAAGGATGAAGAAAGTGTGTATGTATATTCACTTGCAGATTTTACAGCACAGCAGGGCGTACGAGATACGACAGATGTTATGGAAAAATATCGGAAAGGTGCACTTGGAGCTTTACCTGATCCAGAATTGATTAACTCTTTGCTCAGTATTAAAGGTGGTGTAAAGGGGGATGATGCTAATGCCAAATAAGCTCCCTAAGTTTTTTGACAATCACAAAATTTGTATTATCTGCGAAGGCAATGAGGAATATGAATATCTAAATCGGTTAAAGAATTTAAAAGTGTGGAATGAGCAATATGATATTTCATTGGTCAATGCCGGTGGAAATGGTAATATCCCAGCGAGGTATCAGGACCGATATCAAAATGGAGCAGATGAACTTGTACTTGTATTTTGTGATACAGAGAAGAAGCCTCACGAGCAGCATGAGGACATTAAACGTAAGATTAATGAGTTTCATGGTGTGGATAATGCTGCAGATGAAGTGATTATGTTTGGGAATCCTTGTACGATGCAGATTATATCTAAGCACTGGACCGGTAAAAATTTGAAATCTCCAGCAAAACCGGTGAACGCTCCCTTGATAAAGGAATATACCGGGGTGGAGAATTACAAAGGAAGAGCAGACCAGGTTCATGAGGTTATGGAACATGTTACTGCGGAGAATTACAAAGATATGAGTCGCCGAGTGAAAGATTTGGATTCGGATGATTCTGTTACTGGTAGCAGTAATTTTGGAAAGTTCATAAAGCTGTTTGAGAGTGATGATAGTGGGTGGATTGAGGAGATTAATGAACAAATAGAGTAGTATAAGGAGAGTACAAAAGTTATATTATGAACAAAGTGAATGTGATAAAACAAAATTTGGAGTTCATAGGTAAAACGTGGATGAAGTGTATTGGCACATTTGCAAGTATATTATCGCTTTTCTTTTTGTTTTGGACTTGGGATGATATACGCATTACGTCAACGCAATATAAATGTGTGATAATAATATTATTATGTGTGCTTGCACTCATACTTGCAATCCTATGGACGTGTATTTTTAAGAGAACAAAGACAATTTGGGAAAGTCCATCTGGGAAAATAAAAGTATGTTATTCTGATATTATGAAAGATGGGTTTGACAAAAGGAACAAGGAAGAAAAGTTATTTGTAATTCCAGTTAATTCATGTTTTGACACTATTGTAGATGAAGATATATCAACATGTTCAAAGCCATTGGTATCACCTAATTCGTTACATGGAAGATGGATAAAAACAATGGTTAATAAGGGATTTACTATAGAAGAAATAGACAACAAGATACATAATTGCTTGGAAATGCAAAATTTAGTGCCCAAAAGTACTATTGCTGACGAAGATAAGAAACGTGGGAAAAGAGAAGTATATGAGTTAGGTACAGTGGCGATGATTAGGGGAAATAACAATAGTACCTTTTTGTTACTTGCAATTTCGGAATACGATAAAGATAATATCGCTCATACTTCTGTCGATGATTTAGAAATGTGCATAAAGTCACTTCTTAATTTTTACGATCAACATGGTCAAGGGCATAGATTGGTAATTCCATTGATGGGAACAAACCTTTCGAGAGCAGGATTGTCACATAATGATTCACTGAGAGTAATAACATCGTTATTTCAATTGTATGGAGATAAAATACATGGAGAAGTTGATGTTGTTATATATAAAGGAGATAAAGATAAAGTAACATTAGATATATAGTAAAGGAGGAATTTAATATGTCATATCAAAATGCAAATTATAGTGCATTTTATGTTTCGGAACCATTTAGCGAAAGTAATTTAGGGGCAAATTCAACACATGATTTTGTTTACTACAATATGCTAAGAATGTGGAAAGGGGAGGATAATAGTTTTCCCTTTAATGATGCACATGATAAGACATATAATGTGCGAGATGGTAGTGATTGGGAAAAGACTCTTAAGCCTAGACTTCATACAAGACTTGACAATTCTAAGAACATTATTTTATTTTTAAGTTCCATTACTGCCAATAGTCATGCATTGAGGGAGGAAATGAATTATGGAATAGGTACAAAAGGTTTACCGGTAATTGTAATTTATCCAGATTACGACAAGAAGTCAGATATAGTTGATAGTAATGGAAATTTCAAGAAGCAGATTAAAGATTTGTGGGATAAGTTGCCGGCTTTTCGTGATAATATGTCCTCGGTAGCTACATTGCATATTCCATGTACTAAGAGCGTTATTATATCAGCATTGAATAATGAAGATTTTATGGTAAATACAATGGCAGATGCAAAAAAATATTACTATAAACCATAAACAATGACATTTTGAAAATAACGAAACTTGTAGTGATTGCAAAATGCTTGCAAAAAGTTCCGAAACGGCAAAGAATATGTAGAATTTTAAGAATAATCATACCAAATATAGATGTTTATAATTTGATTAGATACAATATATAGTTGCTGAAATCGAGTTTGAATAGTTGAAGCTGAGCTGTAAAGCCTTTGTTTACAAGGGTTTTACAGCTTTTCCTTTATAGGATTGTATTTTCATTGCATTATTTTTCTTCAACTGTTTTGTGATAGATTGCTGTATGTTGATTGCTGGTATAATTAGCAATGCTTTCAGTAGCAGATTGTACTTGTAATATTCCAGTCAGCTTTTTAGCAACTTCAAGATTCGTATTTGGATACAGATGACCATAAGTGCCGAGTGTTGTCTGTATTTTTTCATGTCCTAAACGTTCCTTGATAAGTAAAGGATTTTCGCCCATGCTGATAAGCAATGAAGCGTGTGAATGTCGCAAGGCATGAATTTTAATACGATGAACACCTGCTAAATTTGACAACTTTTCCAAAGCTCTGGGAAGCGTTGTTTTACTGGTTGGAGTTCCGTTATAACTTAGTACAAGTGGACAATCGGGAAGAACCTGTTGCTGAACACTTTGCCAAGCCTTTAGCTCATTGAGTGTACGAATATATCTTCAATACTTTATAATTCAAGAGTAATAATAAGGCTATTGGTATGTACTTTTGCAACAATATTTCCGCCAAGAATGGTAACAAGAGTTTTTACTACCGCAAGTCCCAATCCTGTACTTCCGTTATGTCTTGATTTATCGCCTGTATAAAAACGGTCAAAAAGTCGATTGCAATCAATTTCTGAACTGTCACTCATTGGATTTTCAATGGTAAATATAATATTATTATTTTCTTTCTCCATAAGTGTTATTTTTATCGTTCCAACAGAATACTTAATTGCATTTGTCAACAGATTTTGTAAAATTCGTTCTAACATATTTCTATCAGAATATACGTATATCGAATAATCAGGGAGATTTATTTCGGGTAAAATATTCTCCTTTTCTAATGCAACGGCATTTTCCGTAATTAAATTTATTAACATATTAGATATATTAAACTTTTCTTTTTCTGGAACTGTCTGCTGTTCTGCCAAAATAGAAAGGTCATAGAATGTTTCTACCAATTCTTTCATTTTTTCGGCTTTGCTAAAAATCACTTTTACACGCTGTGCTTGACTGGATTCCAAATTTTCTTTTTGCAATAATTGTAAATGACCAAGAATGACTGTAAGAGGTGTACGTAAATCATGTGATATATTAGCAACAGATTCTTTTAAATACTCTTCATTGCGTAATACGCCTGCGACAGCCTGTCGTTGTCTGATATTATATTGATTCAATATACCAGCCAGTCTTTCTAAATCTTTATCAATCAACGAAATGTCTAACATCTGCTGTGAATTTCCAGAATTCAATTCATTAACTTGATCCGCAAGATTACGGATTTGTTTTTTTAATTGAATATATCGAAATAGCAGTATTACTAAAAATATTGTTATGATAATTAAAATCCATTCTATGTTAGACATTTTCTCCACCTATTTAAAATCACATTTACAAAATTTTATCCACGAAAGCAATACCAATATACCAGACCATATACATCCTACTAAAATAGCTATCGGTTGAAAAAAGGTTTTCATGCTGACAACGATTCTGATTTGATAAGTAGGTAAAAAACCGACTGGTAATCTCAACATCATTCCATAGCCAAGATATAAGCTAAGACCAAAAATAATAATTGTTGTAACCGAAGTTGCTTTTACAGCATCCTGTAAATAGCAACAAATAAGTATTGCAATTAGAAATATCGCACTATTAAGCAGACAAGAATAAATGATTGCTTTTATAATATTGTAAAAAAACATTCCCACGTCTGCAACACCAAAGCGTCCAAATTCCCTTATGCACCCTGAAACTGGATAGACAAGAGCCATAAGATTAAAAGCAATTAAATACGATATTATTTTACTTGTAAAAATTTGTTTTCTGGAATGTCCAGCACTGACCTCTAAGTTTATTGTTCTCTTAGAAAATTCCTGTCCTAAAATCAATGCAAGTATAGCCGACATGATGATAAGAAGAAACGTAGAATCATACACCATTCCATTAAAAATATCAGCAAGAGAAGAAGCAATTTCTTCTGTCGATCCCATGACCTCTGTAACATAAGTATCTGCTGTAAAAAATCCTAAAATAAATATTCCAATCATACCGCACCAGTAAATAGAATTATGTAACAACTGATATTTTTCCAGTTTTAATAATTTATCCATAAAAAACACCTCCGGTTATTTCAAGTCTGTATGTAAAAAAGCACTACCTGCAATGAAATATAAAATAAAATTCCATAAAAAATCTACAAACAAGCAAAAGTTTGTCGAATAGACCTTTTGCAATGAAATTAACCTAAGTTGTCCCATTGGTATTATTCTGCTGATTATTTGTGCAGATTCACTGTTCAGCAAAAAAATCATAACAAAAAATAAAACCATTGAAACTGTCAGTGTTTTCCCCATATCACGAAAAATAAAAGCAAAAAACATCGGTAATGCACACAGTGTTATCATGGCAAACAGAATTAGTAAAACCATAGTATATGTGCTATCATTCCAAAAAAGTTTTTCTCCAATATAAAATTGACTAATAATTCCATGTACAAATAATGGAAATACCAGAATGATAATACAACCTATTTGAGATACAATTAACTTTACTCTAAATATAGAACTTCTTTTATGTCCGGCAGTAATATAAGTATTTAAAGTTCTTCCACTAAAATCACTTCCAATGAACAATGCTATAAACACTATACTCAAAAAATAGAGTAACGGAATATTGTATAATGATGCCATAATTAAGTTTGAAGAGCGTTCTTTACTATCTAACAGCAATATGCTACTCAAAAGGAGATTGAATATTCCAATTCCCCAAAAATACCAACTGTGAAACAACTTATATAACTCAGTTTTTAGGAGATTTGACATCTTTTGTTCCTCCTATTTTGCTCAAAAAATAGTCCTCCAAAGTATCGCCAGATACAGAAAGTCCTGTTACAAGAATGTGCGATTCTGCCAAAGCAGACGCAACTGTCTCTAAATCATTCAAATAATCATACAAACGAATTATGCCATCTGGCATTAGTTTAAAGTTATCTGTATGAAGATTCTCTTCCAAAACCAGAACCGTTTTCTGAACATCTGTTGTTTTAATTGCTATATGTCGTTTACACCGTTCATTTAATTCATAATCGGAAATCTCTTCTATAATTTTTCCATGGTCAATCAGAATAAATTCTGATGCTGTTTGATACAATTCTTCTAAGATATGGCTTGAAACCAAAATGGTCATACCATATTCTTTATTCAAAATTTTTAATAAATTTCTGATTTCTACAATTCCAGCAGGGTCAAGACCATTGATAGGCTCGTCTAAAATCAATAGTTCTGGTGTATTTAAAAGTGCAATCGCTATCCCCAATCGTTGACGCATACCTAATGAAAAATTGCGGACACTCTTTTTACCTGTATCTTGCAATCCAACCATATCTAATGTCCTTTTAATAACTGATTTATCTGGTATGCCTCGTTGAATACGCTGTACTTCCATATTTTGATAGGCAGTCATTGACGGGAATAGAGCAGGCGTTTCAATCATACTTCCAATTCGTTTACGCTGTTTCTGCAATTCTTCTGTTCCAGAATTTCCCCATAAAGAAAGTGTACCACTTGTTGGAAACGCAAGCCCTGTGACTAATCTTAAAAAGTAGTCTTACCAGCTCCGTTTTGACCAATAAATCCATAAATTTTTCCTTTTTTTATTTGTAAATTTATGTGGTCTAATGCTAATGTTTGTTTATATTCTTTGGTTAAAGACTTTGCTTCTAAAATAATTGAACTCATATCCCAAACCTCCTTTACTTAAACCAGTATAACGGGCAATTTTAAAGAATTTCTTAAATCGTAATGAGAAAAGTTAAAAAAATAATAAAGCTAAGGAACGTTTAATCCTTAGCTTTATGTAGGCGGTAGCCAATGCCCCAAACAGTATCAATAAATTCTGTATCAGAGCATATCGCTTTTAATTTATTGCGTAAATTACTGATATGAACATTAAGTGTATTATCTTCAGCAATATATTCTGTATCCCAAACACTTTGAAAAAGATTCGATTTTGAAAATACTTTATCTGGATATTTCATCAACAATTCTAAAATGCCAAATTCTTTAGCGGTTAAGGATAATTCTATTCCATTCAAAAATGCTGTATTTTTCTCTAGGTCTAAAGTCAGATTGTTATATTGCAAACATTCTGTCTGGCTATTTTGAAATTGTACTCTTCGCAGATTACTTTCAATTCTGGCAAGCACTTCTTCCATATCAAAAGGTTTTGTGATATAATCGTCTGCTCCCAGACGAAGCAAGTCGATTTTATTTTGTGTAGTTTCTTTCGCTGAAATAATAATAACAGGTATCGTAAATTTCTTGCGTACATCAGATAAAATAATATCACCACTCCGATAAGGAAGCATAATATCAAGTATAATCAAATCAATTTTTTCTTTATTCAAAAAATCCAGAACATGAAGTCCATCATATTGGCAATGCACAGCATATCCTTTTTCTTTTAGGAAATCAGCCAATAACGCATTTATTTCTAAATCATCTTCAATAATCAATATTTTATTCATTAGCCTACCTCATTCCTGCAATGCTACTTTCCCATTATACATTTAAGGTTGTATTTCCTCAATACCATTGCAACCAATTATATGAGAGGGATTCTTATTTTGTCAATCTAATTGTAAGCAGAATAGTATAGATTGGATAAACAATTACCATACTATTCTGCTGTAACATTTATCCTACAATCTTCCAGTTATCGTCCTTATGAAGCACAAGCTCATACTGTGAGATTTGCGTCATTTTCGACTTGTTATCCAGATACTTTACGGACACGCTGACTTTGAGGTTGTCGCCGTCTTTGGTAAAGACAGGATTTACCAGTTCTGAAAATACATAGTCGCCGGATACAGGAGCAAGCACACCGTCTTTGACATAATAGGCAAGTTCTTTTTCCGTAGCTGTCGGATAGAGCTTAAAGAATGTTTCCAAGAAAGCGGTAGCGTCCTTGACTGTATCGGAGCTGACACTGACATCGGCTTCCTGTGCTTTCGGTTCATACTTTGATTTCTGCACTGCCGGAGCAAGGGTAGGATTCTGGGTAATGACCATTGCACCGTCCTTATCCACATGAACGGTCACTGTGTAGTTTTCTGTGACTGCCTGTGTCTGTTCTCCCTCTTTTACCTGCTGATCTACTTCGTAGGCAACAGTAAAATCGTCCGTTCCAGACTGTTCTACATTCCAGACCAGCACATTTGTAACAGTAGCACTGGTTGGTATATCCGTTCTGATGGTATCGGCGTTCAAGTCCTGTAATTCTTTGGTAAGGTATTTACTGATTTCTGTTGTCCTTGCTTCAATGGCTTCCTTGCTGGTATCCCATGAGTAGTAGGCTTTCGCAAAGTTCTTGACGAAATTCTCAATACCGTTGGTATCGTTCAATCTTAGCTGAATGATTTCTTTTTCATGTACCGTGTGGGTGTCAATGGCGGTAAAGTTCTTATACACACCAAAGCTGGTGCTTGCCAGAAGCACCGCCCACAACAGCAGGACAGATTTCTTATGTGTCCCGACTTTCATGGTACGCACTTTCTTATTCGTAGGTGCTTTCTCTGTTTTTTCTTTCTTCTTAAACATATTTCAAGTCCTTTCTATTGTTTGATTCTTCCGGCACAAATGATGTGCTGTTGCCAGTAGGCAGAGGTCAAATCGGTATAGCCGATTGGATTTACGGCATGATACATCTGATAGATTATATTAGGTGATAGATATTTTATGGGGTGTCAAAATGATGGAAAATGATGCCAATTTAAACAGTATAGAATTTAATAGTTCTTAGTTGACGCTGGTTGATTAATTTGATATTATAAAATAGAACACATGTTCGAAATATACTGCGAGCGAATATGAATATACTAGTAAATGGTACTATGAAAAAACAATTGAGACTTGATTCTAATTATGTTACTATAAAAGTGCATTTGAAAATGGAAGGTTGATTATAATGAATAATATTGATATTGCAAACGGAATTGTATTTCAGAAAATGGAAATTAGTAAAGAAAGTTTTGAAGATAGACTTATTTGTCAAAAAAAAGATATATCTTTTGCAGTCTTTAGGAACAGATTTGGGATACACATATAATTGGTATGTGCGTGGACCATATTCCCCTTCCTTAACAAATTATGTTTATAATAATTTGGAAATTTTATCAAGTAATGATTTTAGTGGATATAGTTTATCTTCATCTGCAGAAAATAATATAGACATAGTAAATTCACTTTTAGAAGATAAAAGAGCAGATTTTGGGATTGCATCTTGGTATGAATTATTAGCCTCACTCTTATATATTTTTAACAATAAGAGAAGTTGGAAAATTGATGAAGGGGATAATGCTCTTTTTGGCGCACTTATAAAGCAAAAACCACAATACAATAAAGAACAGTGTGCTTATGCCTTCGATACGCTCCGAAAAAAAGGTTTTATTCAACTGGAGGTATAAGAAATGGCAGATGAAAGATTGAAAATTGTTAAATATATTAATGATCCTGTCTATGGCGGAATTGCTATTACACAAATGGAATTAGAAATTATTGATACGCCAATTTTTCAGCGTTTGCGTGGCTTAAGACAATTAGCAAGAGTCAATTTTGTCTTTCCGGGGGCAGAACATTCTAGATATGTTCATTCACTAGGTGTTTTATATATTATGGGATTAATGACAGAACATTTGTTGAAACAGGGGATGCTTACAGAGGATGATGTTGTAAAGATGCGTGCAGCTGCATTATTGCATGATATTGGACATTATCCTCTTTCTCATTTAGGAGAAAGTGTTTATAGTTATTGTAAAGATAACCAAAATGCAAATAGTATTGTTCAGCTAGTGGGAAAAAACGAGAAAAAACATTTGTACGAGATGTCATCGTCCCATTCAAAATCGGCACATCATGAGCACTTAGGAAAATATATTATTATTCATAATCAGGAGATTAAAGGTATATTAGAAAAATATGGATTGGATTCTGAAGAAATTGGAGAGATTTTTACAGGAGAATATGGATCTAGAAATATGGTTTATACTCAGTTACTTCATTCAAGTTTAGATGCTGATAGATTAGATTATTTGTTAAGGGATTCTTATCAAACAGGAGTAAAATATGGTTTAGTTGATTTGCAGTATTTAGTTAGATTATTAATGGTTGTAGAAGATTCCGATTTGCCAGGGAAAAAAGTCCTAGCATGTAATAAAAAGGGGCAACATGTTGTAGAACATTTTTTGATGTCAAGATATTTTCATTATTCACAGGTTATTTTTCATAAAACGAATGCTGCTTTTGAAGGAATGGTAAAGTGCATGTACATTAAATTAGTTCAAAGTGGTAATTTTTTATATAATTCATTGGAAGAAATACACGATAGTGTGAATGATGAGGAGTTTTTAAAGTTTAATGATTCTTTTTTGAGGTATCTTTAAAAGAATATTATGATAAAACGAATGATGAAGAGTATAAGAGACTGTATGAAATGTATAGAGATAGAATACGTCCAAAAGTAATATTTGAAATAAAAGATTTGTATGAAGATTCGCCATCTCAAGAGTTTGCAGTTTTGAAATGGGAATTAAAAAAGAATCCGGACAAGATTACTCAAATTATAGGTAGTGATAGGTGGGGCTATCAAATTGTGCCAATTACAATTGAAAAAATACATAATAGCTATAAAGTAGCAGAAAAAAATGCCGATTCAGAGGATTTACGTGAGGCAGTGAAATTGTATGACCCAGACAATGGAAAAATTTCATATTTAGCGGGGGATAAATTGTCAATTGTTAGTAAATTGGCAAATTATAAAAGTGAGTTTATCAGAATATATGTATTGGAGGAAAAAGGGAAAAAATATGATTATGAAAAAATGCATCAAGAAATTAAGGCATTAATTACATCATAGGTGTGTTGCAATGACAAGATTGTTAAAACCCGTTTCTTGGCAACACTTTGGCAACAGAAAATCAGTAAGCCAAAATAAAGTGTGCAAATAAAGTAAAATATTGGCAGATTTTTAATAATACTTAAACAAAACAGATTAAGTTAAAACGACAACTTGCCGAGTTTGAATAACGGATTAGAATGCCGAAAGCCTGTATTTATGCGGGCTTCCGGCATTTGTTTTATCAAATGGCTCTAGTTTGGCTCTATTTGTGGGCGGGATAAGGATTGCGAAAACACTGATGGAGAAATAAAGGCATAATGGTAAGGAAAAAGTGATATATGCATCTTGGAAGCACAGCAATACTGAAAATTATAAGTTCAGCTGGAACAAAAAGTATGTTATGTACGGGAGAATTCCGGGAATCTGTGGGGAGTAATTGCGGGAAAAAAGGGAAAAGCGTATAATGCAAGAAAATAATGTTTTCACAGTGTAAAATAGAGGAGAGAACTATCATGCAGAAAATACTGATTGTAGAAGATGATACAAATATCAATAATCTGCTTCAGGAAGCATTATCCAAAGCAGGCTATTTCTGTGAGCAGGCGTTTTCCGGAACTGAGGCAAAGCTGCTTTTGAATATGCAGGAGCATAGCTATGCACTGGTGTTGCTGGATTTGATGTTGCCGGGAATTACAGGAGAAGCAGTTCTGGAGGAAATACGGAAAAAGGGAAATCTTCCGGTTATTGTTTTGACTGCGAAAGATAGCTTGGATGAAAAGGTAAAGGTTTTAACTAGTGGGGCTGATGATTATATAACGAAACCTTTTGAAATTAGAGAGGTACTGGCAAGAATTCAGGTACAGCTTCGTCATACAGAAGAAAAGGAAATAAAAGAACCTAACCTTTCGTTCAGAGAGATGGTATTGAACAAAGCTACTTTTCAGGTCAGCATTGGTGGAAAAATACTTCCTAAGATAACAAGACAGGAGTTTGCGATTTTAGAATTACTGCTCAGAAATCCGAAACAGGTTTTCAGTAAAGAGGACATTTTTGAATATGCGTGGGACGAACCATATATGGGTGAAACAAAAACTCTGGATGTACATATAAGCAATATTCGTAAAAAGATAAAAACAGTTACATCTGAGGAATATATTGAAACAGTCTGGGGAATCGGTTATCGTCTTCATCTATAATCTTTACTCTTTTTTTACTATTTATTTGCGTTTGATTAGGATTATTCCTTTATGATAAATGCAGATAAGAAAAAGGAGATGAAAAACTTGAGCGAAATGTTATTGGAAACAAGAAACTTGACTAAGCAATATGGACACCATAAAGCTGTGGACAGTGTCAATATGCATATTAAAAAAGGTGCTATTTATGGTTTTATCGGTCGGAATGGAGCTGGGAAGACAACTTGTCTGAAGATGATCAGTGGACTTTCCAAGCCAACTTGTGGAGAAATCGAGATGTTTGGATACAAGGGAAAGGATTTGCAAAAAGTTCGATCACGGATAGGATGTCTGATTGAGGCACCGGGACTTTATGGAAATATGACTGCATAGAAAATCTGAATATCAAATGCAAGCTGTTTGGAATAAAAAAAAAAAGTTATATTGAAGAAATATTGAGAATTATCGGTCTGGAGGATGTGGGAAAGAAAAAAACAAAACATTTTTCACTTGGAATGAAACAGCGTTTGGGAATTGGTCTTGCTTTAGTTGGAGAACCAGATTTATTAGTTCTTGATGAGCCAATCAATGGATTGGATCCACAGGGGATTGCAGAGATCCGGGATACGATTCAGAGACTTCAGAAAGAGAAGAATATGACAATATGCATTTCCAGTCATATTCTTGAGGAATTATCGAAGATTGCTACTGATTATGGAATTATTCATAATGGAAGTTTATTACAGGAAATTACAAGAGAAGAATTAATAAGAAGATGCAGTGAACGGATAGAGTTGACATTGGATCATCCGAAACAGGCGATTCCGGTGCTGGATTCTATGGGATTTACCAACTATCAGGTAACAGATAAAGAGCATATTCATATTTTTGAACGATTGAATGAAAGTGCAGCGTTGAATATGGAACTTGCAAAGTCAGGAATTCCGGTAAAAGGGATTTCCATAACCAGTGAAGAACTGGAAACTTATTTTCTGAATCTGACGGGAGGTGCGGATCATGCTTAATATAATAAAAATGGATTTATACCGGATGCTTAAAACCAAAAGTATGTATGTAATCTGGATCGTACTGGCAGCAATATTATTGATTACAACATCTTTATGCAAGACAGATTATGAGCTTTTGACTGAAAAGGATGCCATGAAACAGGAGCAGGTTACTGAACCTACTGTGGATAATATTAATGTGGGAATGATGGTAATGCTGCCTACGGAGCCGGGAGAAAAGGTGACGGTATATGATATCTTTTTTGCCAATTCCCAAGGAAAATTGTATGCACTGCTTTTGGTGATTTTTACTGTTCTGTTTTCAACAGCGGATATCAGTAGCGGATATATTAAGAATATAGGAGGTCAGGTTAGAAATAGAGGAACTCTGATTTTTTCCAGGGCAATTGCCTTGGCTGTCTTTACGGTACTGACAATGACAGGTGCATTCTTATTTCAGGCAGCGGCGAATGGTATTGTTTTTGGGGAATTGGAATGGGGAAATACAAAGGCAATTTTATCTTATTTTGTGACTGAACTGGCTCTTCATTATGCACTTGTGCTGATTTGTATGGCGATTGCAATTATTTTGAAAAATAATGTAATCAGCATGGTCATTGCTGTCTGTCTTAGCATGAATGTAATGACCATTGTGTATGGGGTGATCAATAGTGCTATTCAAAAAATAGGAATTCAGAATTTCCAGATTTATAAGTATACGATAACAGGAAAATTATCACTGCTTCCTATGAATCCGAGTGGAAATGAATGTTTGGCGGCATTTGGTGTGGCAATAGTGTTCATCGTTATGATGATATCAGTAAGCAGTGTTGTTTTTCAAAAGAGGGATATTTAACGGATGTATATCGTAATTGGGATATTAGCAGGAATTATTATCTTACAATTTATTATTATGTGGAAATACCAGCGGCAGGTGAAAGACATCTGCCGCCAATTGGCGTTTATGATTAAACATGACAGTAACATGTTGATTAACCATGAATTTGATATGGGTGGAATAGGAAAGCTTTCTGACAAGTTGAATGAGCTTCTGGAACTGCGAAGAAAAGAGAAACAGCATTATCAGGAGAAAGAAGCTCTGATTGCGGACACTTATACAAATCTTTCTCATGATATCCGCACACCACTGACATCTTTGGACGGATATTTCCAGCTAATGGAAGAATGTGAAAATATAGAGGATCAGAAACGTTATTTAAGCATTATCCACGAAAGAATTCATAGTCTGAATGAAATGTTGGAAGAACTTTTTATGTTTACAAAGTTAAAAAACGAATCTTACAGTTTGGAATTGACATTGTGCTGTATGAACCGGATTTTGAAAGAAACAGTTTTTTCATACTATGATGAATGGGTAAGAATGGAAATTCAGCCGGATATTCAGATTACGGAAGAACAGTTGTATATACATGGAAACAGGCAGGGACTCCGTCGTGTTATCCAGAATGTGATAAAAAATGGGCTGGATCATGGAGAAAAGAAGATTAGCATTGTGTTGGAACGTGATCAAAATCAGGCGGTGCTTAGAATCAGCAATCAGGTTACACATCCAGAACAGATTAATATAGATCAGGTATTTGAGCGATTTTATAAAGCAGATGTTGCCAGAAGTAAAACATCTACTGGATTGGGACTATCTATTGCAAAGGAGTTGGTTAGTCGGATGGATGGAGAGATTGAAGCAAAAATAGAAAAAAAAGAGTTTATTGTTGAAATGAACTTTCCGATTGTAACCGATGCTAAATAGTATTTTGCGACGTAGAGGGATAATCAATAATTTTTATTTATCCTTGCAGAAGCATTAGCTCTTATGTTAGGGTACTCTTTAAGGAAAGTACCCATGACAGGGCGTTAAGTGTCTGGGGGTGCTTGCTTAGCGCCGATGACGGCTTATGAGATTATTTCGATTTTCATTGGGATAAGACTGTATAGATTTTAATGAAAAATTTTCAAGATATTTGTATTAAGTCTTGAAAGATTAAAGCTGGCTCTAATATGGCTCTAAAAATTTTAGACGAGGTACACAAAAATGCGTAATAAGATGAATAGAGAGAATAAAATGCACAAATGTGTGCCGAGAAACAGCCAGATAAATCTCTCCGCCCAAGAGTTTGAATAGTAAACAGAGCCCCATAAAAGGCGTAAACAAGCCGTTTATGGGGCTTTTCCTTTTTATGGCGATATCTGTTTTTATGGCACCACAGATATTAGTGAGTACGAAACAGAAAGAATACGTGATGATAGCTAAGGATTATGAGATACTAAAATCAGATGTGGAATACTGGTATATGTGGTATAATTGTTCATGGATATTTATGTCAAGAAAATTATTATAAGTCCAGTTTTATGGACATTATATATGAGATAATTCACAAAAGGGGAAGGGGCTGTGCAAATGGGAAAAAGAGATCTTTCAGAAGAGGATATAAAGGCTAGATATATAACTCCAGCGGTAGAGCAATCAGGCTGGGGTAAAAAGCAGATTCGTTATGAGTATGCATTCACAGCAGGTCGAATCATCCTAAGAGGTAATGTAACGTCACGGGGTAAGAAAAAATTTGCAGATTATCTGTTGTTTTATAAGCCTAATCTTCCATTAGCAATCATAGAAGCTAAGGATAACAACCATCCAGTAGGGGCAGGAATGCAACAGGCTATAGAGTATGCAGAAGCTCTGGATGTGAAGTTTGTATATGCATCCAATGGAGATGGCTTTGTAGAGCAGGATTTAATAACTGGTGATATTCGTAACCTTTCCTTAGATGAGTTCCCATCGCCAGATGAGTTATATCACAGATATGTAAATGAGATGAATTTCTCTGAAACTGGTGAGAAAGCTCTGCTAGAGCCATATTACTGGGTGCCAGGTTATAAGACACCTCGTTATTACCAGAGAATTGCCATCGACAGAACTGTAAATGCTGTGGCAAATGGAAGGGACAGGGTACTCTTAGTCTGTGCAACTGGAACTGGTAAAACATTCATGGCTTTTCAGATTATCTACAGATTATGGAAAGCTGGCATTAAAAAGAAAATATTATTCCTTGCTGATAGGAATGTCCTTGTAGACCAGACAATATCTGGTGATTTCAAGCCATTCGGGGGTAAAATGACTAAAGTTGAGAATAAAAAGCTTGACAGTTCTTATGAAATATATCTTGCATTGTACCAGCAGTTAGCTGGTGATGAGGGTGTAGAGCCATTCAAGCAGTTTAAGCCTGAGTTCTTTGACCTGATACTCATTGATGAGTGTCATAGAGGCTCCGCTAAGGAAGAGTCAGCTTGGAGAAAAATTTTAGAATATTTCTCTGGTGCAACTCAGATAGGTATGACAGCTACACCAATTGAAACAAAAGAAGCATCATCTCAGACATATTTTGGAGAAGCTATTTATGAGTATTCTCTGAAACAGGGTATTAATGATGGATTCCTTGCTCCATATAAGGTCATTCGTATAGGACTTGATAAAGACCTTGTTGGTTATCGTCCAGAAGCTGGGAAACATGATGATAATGGCTATGAAATCGAGGATAGAGAGTACAATATCAAAGATTTTGATAGGACTCTTGTACTTGATGAGAGAACCAAAGTCATTGCAAAGAAAGTTACAGAATTCTTGAAGAAAACTGACAGGTTCAGCAAGACCATTGTGTTCTGCGTAGATGTGGAGCATGCGGAGCGTATGCGTCAGGCTCTCATTGCCGAGAATAAAGATCTGTGGACTGAGAACCACAAGTACATTATGCGTATAACTGGAGATAATGCTGAAGGTAAAGCCCAACTCGATAATTTCATTGATGAGGACAGTACATATCCTGTTATAGCAGTCACAAGCAAGTTGATGACGACTGGTGTTGATGCCAAGATGTGCAAGCTCATTGTCTTGGATAATAATATCAATTCTATGACAGAGTTCAAGCAGATTATTGGTCGAGGTACTCGTCTGCTTGAGGATTATGGAAAAACATATTTTACAATTATGGACTTCCGTAACGCATCAAGATTATTTGCTGATAAAGATTTTGATGGTAACCCTGAGGTGGTCATCGACATTACTGGCGATGACCCAGTAGATCCAGTAACAGGCAATGAAGACGATACTGAAAATACAGGAGATGATACAGGCAGTAATTCAGGTACTGGAAATACTGGTGATTCTGGCGATGATTGGGGTACTGGTGATGGCTCTGAGAAGCCTAAGAAGCCCGGCTTATCAAAGATGGCAAAATTAAGAAAGAAAAGCCGGTGCCTGAGATTACAGATGATGAAATTCCTTTTGAGATTCCTAGTAGTTGGAAATGGGTGAGGATAGGAGAAGTAATATCATATCAAAATGGCTACGCTTATAGCTCTAAGGATATGTCAGATTTAAAGATTGGTTACCCTGTAATTAAAAGTGGTAATTTAATGACATTGCAAGTTGTAATAAATTCTAAAACTTCATATATAGATAAGCCTAATGATAAGATGTTGGAGAGTCAGATAAAAAAGAGTGATATGTTGATGTGTTTATCTTCACAGTCTGATAATCCTGAACCGTTGGGAAAAACAGCAGTATATAGATATGATTTCCCTGCATTACTTAATCAGCGAGTTTTGAAAATAACAGCCATAAAATTAGAAATGGTAGAGTTGTTGTATTATTTTATTAACTCTCATTATTTTCATTACAATGTATCGCATCAAGGTGGTGGTTCAGCACAAGCTAATTTAAAACTGGAGCATGTGTTGAATATGTTGATTCCACTTCCACCACTCAAGGAGCAGAAACGTATTGTTGCCAAGATAGTGGAACTGTTACCATATTGTGATCGGCTTATCAAGTAGCAAAAATATTTTGCTTTGAGTTTTATCAATTGAATAGATCAATAGGTATTGGCTAGCTACCATTGAATAATAGTTTTGAGTATATTAATATAGTATTGGGTGGTGATGATATGTTAGTAGATGAAATATGGGATTTTAAAAGTATTAACATGGGGCGTGAATTAGAGATTTCGGGAGAATTTATATATGAATCGGCAAAGAAAACAATGTCAATAACAGGGCTAAATAATCAGTATGAGATTAATATTATATTGTACACCGGAGCGGTGGGGATAGAACGATTACAAAAAATATATTTGTGCCTTGTGCAGCAAAATCCAAATGATAAATATTCTGTTCCGAAGTGCCTAATGGGACATAATCATCTTGAGCTAGAAAAGGAAATTGAGAAATATACAATAGATAAAATTCCTAAAAACGGAAAAGGCCTTTTAGGGATTTTTGCTGAATATTATAATAATTATCGATATGCAAATTATATACCGGGAAAAAATAGCAGTGAGTTGAGAAAGTTATTTATTAGTTTTTTGAAAAAACAAAACGGAAAATTCAATTTTGATGAACCGTGTTCTTTATCTCAGTTTGAAGTTTTTAAACGTTTTTACATAAATGAGTTAGGGAAAATAGCTGGTTATTTTTATGGATTAATAGAACATAAGGCAAGAGATATTAATACATATACGTATGAGATTGAATCAAGTTCAAATGCGGCTAGAGTCTTTTGGTCAACTAGGGGAAGATCTCTTTATGAGCAGATGCTTATTGAACAAAATGCAATAAAGGAGTTGCTGCTATATATTTATAAGAATCAAAGAGATTCTGGTGTGTTTAGATTACTCAATCATATGGAATCTTTGGAAATGGATGATATGTTAATAAATGATTATTTGGCTGATTTGTTTGAGGAAAAAGTCAACGATTGGCTGATTGATCATGTAGATGATATGTATGAAGAAATAGGGGATATACAGAAAATAAAGGAACGAAAGAAATTACTCTCGTTGTTTGGAGATAGATCGGTTTGTTTTGATTTTGAGGATTTAGAAGATGGTGAGAACGAATCGTAGTTTAAATAATATGCATGATTATGTTGATATAGAATAGGATATATATTAATAAAAGGACATGTCATTGTGCAAAATCAAGCAATAGTAATTATGGCAACAGTTTGGAAACAACCTTTCAGTAGATCAAACAAATTATTGTAATTTATATAAAATGTGCCCCATATCTGAATAAAATAAGTTAATTTAATTCTGGGACATAAAGAGTTTGAGTAAACAGATTGTTGTTTAAGAAGGGTAGCCATTGATTATACTAAGTTTTTGAAAATTGGGCTACAGAGCAAGTAATAAAGCAAATGCTCCACAGTGGGGTACTCTCACAGTGGAGCGTTTACGAACGAAGAGGTACAGATAATGGTGGAGAATGGAAAATTACGTGAGTGAATGACAGTAAATGTGGTGCCTAAACTGGCGCTAAAGAATATTCCGAAGATAGTCTCAAAACAGTATCGTTCTTAAATTTGTTTTTGAGACTAAGGGCATTGTCAGTGGATGCGGTTCGGATATTATCTTGAAAAGTATAAGATTGTTATTTCCTTTAATTGAGAATTCCTTCACAGAAAAGAAGGGGATAACCTAAAAAGAGACTGGAAAAAAGCAATAATAGTGAGTTTTGGATTAATAAAGATTCGCGTAACATAGAGCGGGATGATGAGATAGATGCGAAATTGGATTTTGAGAGATGGTCAGAAATCCGTTTTGGGTGGTACGAGGAAACATACAGATGAGTGTGTTAAGATTGTGGAAGAAACGATTTTGGATTTGTGTATATAAAAAAACTAATATGGTATTATTTTGGAGTGTATGGTGTAAACTAGGCATAAAGAGGTGAACCATGTTAGAATTGTATTTTTTTAGAGATGTGTCAAATTACGAAGAACTAAAAAAGAAAACATACAATGCGTATAGAATCAAATCTAAAATTAAGAGAAAGGTAAAAATCGTTAAAAAAATAAAACTTGAAGAAAAGAATGCAGATGATTATTTAAAAAGCATAAAAAGTGATAATCAACATGTGATTAATAATTTGAAAATAATGAAAAAGAAGAAAGGCATATGGTATTGTATAGAGTTTGTTACAAACGATAAATCCATTGTAGTTATGGCAGATGGATATCCATATGCAAAATATACTGCAATAAGATTTGAAAATTGACTAAATTTATTTGATTTTGTTATAATAAAGTAAGAATTTATACATTAGGGAGGAAAGGCATGTATATCGACTTATTTGCAGGATGTGGAGGGCTTTCATTAGGACTTCAAAAAGCCGGCTGGACTGGCTTGTTTGCTGTGGAAAAAAATGAAGATGCCTTTTCCACATTAAGACAAAATTTGATTATAAACAGAAAACATTTCCAATGGCCGGATTGGTTGCCGCAAACCAATTTAGATATTAATGAATTATTAATGAATTATGAAGAAGAATTAATGAAATTAAGAGGTCAGGTTCAATTGTTAGTTGGAGGCCCGCCTTGTCAAGGTTTTTCTATGGCGGGTAAAAGAACTGGCAATGATGTTAGAAATCGACTATATAATTCTTATATTAAATTTGTAGAAATTATTGAACCGGAAATGTTGTTTTTTGAGAATGTGCATGGCTTTACAGTGGGATTTAATAGAAAATATAAAGGTAAAATTACAAAAGGGGAACCATATTCTCAGAAGTTAATAAAGAAGTTGAAAAAATTGGGGTATGATGTAGGACATGATGTTATCTTAATGTCTGATTATGGTGTACCTCAAAAACGTAAACGTTTTATATTATTTGCAACTAAGAAAGGAAAGGCTAAAATCTTTTTTGATAAACTATATCAAAAAAAAGATACTTTTTTATTAAATAAAGGAATACATATCCCTGTTACAGTAAGTGAAGCAATTGGAGACTTGGAAAGACGACATGGAGAGGTGCAGAGTATTGATTCTCCCAAATTTATGAATGGATTATATGGGGAGGTTTCATCAGCTTATCAAGCGTTGATGAGAACTGAAATTGATGTAGATGTAGTTCCGGATAGCCATCGATTTGCAAAACCTAAACAGGATACAATAGAATTGTTTGAACGCTTGATGGAAGTATCTGATGATTCAATTAGGATAACTCCCAAAATGGGACTGGTGGATGGCCTGAAGAAAAGAGGAGTAACACCTTTGAAACGTGATTGTGTGTGTTCAACACTGACATCTATTCCTGATGATTTTATTCATTATTCTGAACCAAGAATTATGACAGTAAGGGAAAGTGCAAGAATTCAAAGCTTTCCTGATGATTATGTTTTTTTGGGAAAATATACGACAGGTGGGAAACGAAGAAAATATGATGTCCCAAGGTATACACAGGTTGCAAATGCTGTACCGCCATTATTTGCAGAGTTGGCTGGATTAGTTTTACAGGAGATGATCAATAATGAGTGAAAAACTCCATTTTAAAGTTAGTGCGGGGTTAAAAAATATTATAGGCAAAGAATTAATTAATGATAAGTTTATTGCAATTTTTGAGCTAGTAAAGAATTCTTATGATGCCGGGGCAAAAGAAGTAACTATAAAATTTGAGAATATATATTCAGATAATTCAACAATATATATTATAGATGATGGAAAGGGTATGTCCAAGCAAGAGATAATTGACAAATGGTTGTTTGTTGCTTATTCAGAGAAGAAAAATAATACATATAGAGATAATATTAAATTCAGAAGAAACTATGCCGGTGCTAAAGGGGTTGGTAGATTTTCTTGTGATCGATTAGGGGAAACAGTTGAATTATTATCTAAGACAAATAAAGATATTAAGGTTAATCGCGTAAAAATAAACTGGAATGAATTTGAAAATGTAGATACGGAAGAGTTTCAGAATATTGAGGTACTATATGATGAAATGCGGAGTAGCTTAATATCAGATCAAGGTACAGTCATAAAGATTTATGGATTGAGAGAAAAATGGAATAGAGATGAGTTATTGCAGTTGAAAAAATCGTTAACCCAACTTGTTAATCCTGAAGCTAACGAGAATTATGATATGTTTAGTGTCATTTTGGATGTTGAAGAAGAGAAAGAAAACGACCGAAAAAAGAGTGAAAATGAAAAAGTTTTTGATAAAGATATTGTAAATGGTAAGGTTATTAATCATGTTTTTGATGTGTTAAATATAAAAACAACAAAAATTACTGCAGCAATTTCCAAGGACGGGAAAAAAATAACAACAACATTAAATGATAGGGGGATACAGTTATTTGAAATACAAGAAAAAAACAAATATGGAATAAAAAATATTAAAGGAACTATTTATAGTCTTAATAGAGCTGCAAAAATTAATTTTACAAAAATGATGGGAATTGAGTCTGTAAATTACGGAAGTGTTTTCATCTATAAAAATGGATTTAGAGTATATCCGTATGGTGAGCCAGAGAAGGATTTTATGAATATAGATAGAAGAAAAGCTCAGGGATATAATCGATACCTAGGTACTCGTGAAATATGTGGTAGAATTGATATTTTTGGCGATAATAAAGGTTTTGTTGAAACATCTAGTAGAAATAATGGTTTTATTTCATCATATGAAACGGAAGAATTGGAAGATTTTTTCTATGAATATTTATTAAAACCACTTGAAAAATATGTTGTTAATATTATTCATTGGGGAGAAGAAGTTATAGATAGTGAAAGCTTGGCAAACACTATGGATGAATATGGTGATCTCGAAGCTGTATTAAAGAAAATAAAAGCAAGGTTTAAACCGGAGTCGTTGCTAAAAGCAACATACAATAAAGAACTGACGGAAGTGATTTTGGAGCATACAAAAAAGAAATCCGAAATTGATGAACTAAAAAAAATTGCAAGAGAAAAATCCGATGACCAATTGCTTAAACAAGCAAATAAGATTGAAAAGGAAACTGAAAAATTAAAGAAAGAGGTGTCTGAAAATCGAAAAGAGCTTCAACAAGCAGTAATAGAACATGAAAAAACTAAAAAGGTTCTTGAAGTAACGCAGAAGCAAGTTGGGGTTTTGCAATCTAAGGCAGATGTTTCTGTCGATAATGTCATTGATGCAATGCATATTATGAAAACATATGCGGACTCTATTGACTCTAATATATCCGAAATTGTGGATATGGTTAGAGATGGAGATGAAATAGACAATATTTTGCCAGTATTTCACGAGATAAGACAAATTTGTTCCAAAATTTTAAACACATATAATTTGGTCATCAATACTGATTATAAAGCGGATACTGGAAATAAAAAAATGGATATTATAAAATTTACAAAAGAATATGTTGAAAAACAATGGAATCATAAACTTCCAGTAGAAATAAAAGGGTTGGATTCAATGGAAGTTTTGTTTAATCCATTAGAGTTTAGTATTATTATTGACAATATTGCGGATAATGCAAGAAAAGCAAATGCAACAAAATTACAAATTGTTTTTGAAGGCAATGCAGATAGTCATTGTATCAAATGGATTGACGATGGTTATGGTATTCAACCAGATGTGGATGTATCTAAAATGTTTGAACAAGGATTTACAACTACAAATGGAACAGGAATTGGTTTATATACAGTACAAAAATATGCAAATAAAATGAATGCTACTGTAACGATTAATAATAAATATAAGGATGGATTTGAATTACTGATGAGGATTTGAATATGGATTTAACGTTTAGAATTATATGGTTTGAAGATGTTGATGAATGGTATAATACTACTTCAAGGAGAGTTTCGAGATATATAAAGAATAAAAATTTTAAAGTTGATATAATGCGTATAAAAAAGGCTTCGGATTTTGATTTAACCGAATATCAATTACAAAATTATGATTTATTAATTATTGATTATGACTTGGAAAAAATATATGAAAAGGATTGTGTTAAGAGTATTTATGGTACAGATATAATTCATATGATAAGGAATGGAAATTTCTTAAATGATATTTTGTTTTATTCAAGTCATGGTTTTGATATAATTAATCAAGTGATGAAACGGGAAGGGCTAGAAGGTGTTTTTCTTGCGGATAGGAATAATGGGGAGTTTATTGAAAAGGTGCAACTTTTAATTGATAAGGCGATTAGAAGAGCTGAGAATCTTATAAACATTAGGGGAATCGTTATGGATACAACCAGTGGCTTTGATAATAAAATTAGGGATCTGGTTAGTATTATGTGGCCTGTTTTGGGAGATAAAGAAGCTGAAATTGCAAATAACATAAAGAAGAAAATATTAAAAGATAATATTAAGACAGCAGAAAGGCTTGATAAAAAATATCCGAATATAAACGCAAATAACATTGATGATTTACTTAATGAACGAGATTTCTCGGCAATCAGACAGGCAAGATTGTTAAGTTGGTGTATAGAATCAAATGAAATGATAAAAAGGAAATTTCAAGAGATATTAAAAAAATATCTGTACATGAGTAATGGTGAGGTGCACGATAAATTTTTTGAATTATATAAAAATGATATTGTATTATACAGAATGCATTGGCTCATATTAAGAATACTCCATCTATAGATAGTAAGGTGATTATTGGAGAGGTGGATGGAAAAGCTGTGCAGTTTGATCAACAATTATGTGATGCGTTAAGAAAAAAGCTTTTAAGTTATGAAAATATATTGGATGAGATGTATATGTTTATTGAGAGTAATTTCTAACATTTGTGGAGCATAGTTTTTTTATGTAAAATTTTAATTGGTTTCTGAATGAAAAATCCTAATCCCCAAGATATGCTGGATAGAATAGTGTAAGTGGAGACGATTAGGATTACAATAAAGAATCTACTATACTATATTGAGAATGGTGTCGCAAGCCAAACTCAAGCATAGGAGGTGCTCCAAATGGGCAACAAAAGCTTATCACATACACGGTGGAAATGCCAATACCATATAGTTTTTATTTTAAAATATAGGGAAAAATATTGTATGGCTGAATTAGGACAGATATGAGAGAAATATTCGATATTTGATGTCAATATAAAAAACGTTGAAATAATAGCTGAAGCAGTTTGTGTAGATCATGTACATCTCAGAGTAGTAAATCCGCCCCAAATAATTATTTCAAATTTTATGAAGGGTACTTAAAGGGAAAGAGTGCGTTGATTAGTTATGACAGAAATTCCTAATTACAAAGTAAATTGGATAAAGTGTTTGGGGCAAGAGGATATTACGTGGAAACAATTGGTGATATCACTGATGAAGCAGTTCAGAAATATATAAACGAGCAAGCAGAGGATTCGAGAGAAGAAGATACAAGAAGTACCGTTTTGTAACGGATTGGTGGAGGAGTTTGCGATACCGCCCTTTTGAGAGATCAATAGCAATAGTCCATTGGAGGGCTGATAATAAATAACCACTTGAAGTGGTGGTTGCTAACTTAGTCATTGCACTAGTTACACCACAAGGAGCACACCGAATGGAAGACAAACGAAAGAACGCAGTCCTGGAAATCTTAAACTACTGGAAAATCACAGAATTTCTAGGTCAAACCGACATTCCACAGGAAAGTACAGAGAACAAAAAGCTGATTAAGAATATTAAGAATGGCAAAGATGTTAAGGCAGAGAAGATTGAGGTCTTCTTTGATTTGCCAGTTTTGTCATCTCCTGATATTGATCTGGAAATGATCCTGGAAAATGACAGGGACGGCTATGCGAAGTTTCCTTCGGTTGGTGATGAGATCCATTTTTGCCTGGGGAAGGTAGAGCGGAACACAGTAGTTGATTATCTTGAGAAGTTTATAGAGGATAAATCCGATAATCCTGAGATAGTTTATCCGAAAAAGAGTGCGATCGCATGGTGCTCATTCAAGACAGATACGAAAGGTGTGTATCTTAAGAACAGTTTCCAGCTGTCATCGATACTGTGGGCAGTTGCCAAGTGGGATGAGTCAAGAGCACATAATAGTCATGACTTTTCTCTCGATACTAGTGAGTATGAAGAACTTGTTGGAGAGATCGATGAGGAACTGCAGGACCAGAATGTCGATGAGTTCATTTCAACCATATATGAAAAGATTTTTAACGAGTATGTGAAACACAGATTCTCAGAGGATCCTCAGGAATCGATGGGAATTGCCGAATACAACAGGTATGCGAGCGAACAGGTCAGAGATGCGGACGAAGACGCATTTGACTATGCTGACCTGGGTAAAAGCTTCTTTTTGAATGACATTATTCAGTTGTCAGAGCTGGTTCAGAACGGAAACTTTGGCGATGGGAATGAATATGAGAAGAAAGTGATCGAGTACATTCTGGCAGGGTACGAAAAGTCGAAAGACCCAGATGATTTACCGAGAACGATCATCTCGCCGGATGCGGGAAAAAGTGAGATGAAGCTGTTCTTTGACAGAATTCTTAACGTTACAAATTCGCCAAGGGGAAAATGGCCGGCCAAATATATGCCGGCGTTGATGCAGCAGGTTGCAGTCAATATTGCGATTAGACAGGACGGGGATGCTCCAGTTTTTTCTGTAAACGGACCTCCCGGAACGGGAAAGACTACATTGCTCAAGGAGATCGTGGCAAGCAATATTGTTGAGCGTGCCAGACTTCTCGCTGAGAACGCAGAAGATCCAGACTCTTTATTTGAGATGCATTCATTTTCGCATGGACCGCTAGAGGCAAATGCGAATGCCTATTACCAGTATGCGCCTCATTATTATTCGATAAATGTTGATGAGATCAACAATTATAGTATGCTGGTCGCGTCATGTAACAATGCGGCGGTGGAAAATATCACGATAGACCTTCCGAAGGCGAGGGATATACTTGACAGTCTGGAGTCATCTGGGGATGACGAAGAGGAGATCCGCTGCGGTCTGGATGAGGTTCATGATTTGTTTGATATCAACAAGTCAGGTGATGTGGAGAATATAACCAGATATGGTAAGAGCCGAGAAGAGAAGGACATTTATTTTACGCGTTATGCGGATAAACTTTTAGGCGGAGCTGACTGCTGGGGATTGATATCCGCTCCGTTTGGCAGAAAGGCAAATATCCGTAAGTATTGCAATTCGGTTCTGAAGCCATTTGTGGAGGACTACAAATCAAATGATGTCAGGGAGCAGCATAAGGCAAAATATCTGGAGATAAGAAAAAAGTTTTTATCTCAGTACAAATTGGTTGAAAACTTACGAAAAGAATTAGGACAGATCTGTGCTCTGGCAGGTTCGGTTCCTGTGGAGCTGCAGGAAGATGCACCAGAGGATTTGTCATGTGAAATAAGTGGTGTGGAAAGAAAGCGGCAGATACTTGAGCGTCAGTTATTTGCTGAACAAAAAGAGCTGATCGAGCTTGAGGAAAGCAGACCGAAGGGATTGTTCGCAAGGCGTAAGGATACATCCGCAAGAGATATATTCATTCAGGAGAAGAAAGCGATAATATCAAAACTTAATGGAGAGATAACTTCTTTGAACAACAGGATATCTGGCCTGCAGAATCTTCAGGAATACCAGCGGTGTATTTCAAAATACTCGCATGGGCAGATGAAGATGACCCCGGTGGACGCTGCATTTATGGAACGTTATGTATCCGAGGACGACAGGCTGTCAACAAAAGCACAGATAACCAATCCATGGTTTACCGCCCAGTACAATAGAGAGCGTGAAAAGTTATTCCTGTATGCATGTAAGCTGCACAAGGAATTCGTCATTTCTTCAAAATGTATGCGGCATAATATCATCAACCTGATGATAGCGTGGAATGTGTTTGATGATTGTGGTGAGAGGATGAAGCTTGCAGACAGAGAAGAAGCCATGCCGTACATGCTTCAGAGCATTTTCCTGCTCACCCCTGTAATATCCACAACATTTGCTTCTGCGCAGACATTTCTGGGCGATGTGAAGAAAAGCGGAGTGCTTGGAACTCTTATCGTCGATGAGGCGGGACAGGCACAGCCACAGATGGCAGTTGGTGCGATGTTCAGATGCAGAAAGGCGATCATAGTCGGAGATCCAAAGCAGATCGAGCCTGTGGTCACAGCGGAGACTGACATGATAAAGCAGTTGCTTACAGCAGAGATATTGGCAGGTTACAAGGATAAGAAAATCTCTGTGCAGGATTTTGCTGACTATATAAATCCGTATGGAACTTATCTTGGAAAGGATGAGGAGAAAGAGTGGGTAGGCTGCCCACTGGTAGTCCATAGGCGATGCATTGACCCGATGTACACAATCTCAAATGTGCTTTCATATGATGGAACTATGAAGCAGCAGACGGCAGCTCCTAAGGAGGACAGGGCAAGAACATTTATCCTGGACAAGAGCTGTTGGATAGATGTAGCAGGTGCTGAGAATTCGGGCAAGAAGGATCACTTTGTCAAGGCGCAGGGCGAGCTTGTTCTGAAACTACTGGAGAGAAAATTTGAACGGGATCCTATCGATATTCCGAGGCTGTTTATCATCACACCATTTACATCGGTCAAAGAGGGAATGCTGGAGATGATAAAGAAATCGGAGTTATATGGAAAGGAGCCAAGAGTCAGAAAATGGCTTAATGCCAATAACATTGGAACTGTGCACACTTTCCAGGGCCAGGGAACGGATGAGGTTATATTCCTACTCGGATGCGACAGCAAATCTATGGGAGCAGTCAACTGGGTGAACAATAATATCGTCAATGTTGCAGCGACAAGGGCGAAGTTTAGATTTTACATGATAGGAGATAAGTCGGTATGGATGTGCAAACCGGTGAGGGTTGCGAGAGAGTGCACAGCAGAGATACTAACAGATAAAGAGGTTGCTGAGCTGCTTGGCGATAAGACCGAAGAGGCTAAGTCTGCACCTGCAAAGATGTCTATGATATGCCCGGAATGCGGGAAAAAGTTGGTTGAAAGATCGGGGAAATTTGGCAAATTTATAGGCTGCTCGGGCTTCCCGAAATGCCGGTTTACGCAGTCGGTATAGGAACAGAGCAACATCCCGTTGCTTTCCCCAATCCCCGCAATCTGTTATGATATCGACATATGAGGCGGAAGGTACAAATCCGGAGCTGGTTCTTTATAAGAGGTAGTATAATGAGTTAGGTTATTTCGTCAATAATCTTTTACAATTTATATTACAGGGGGGAAATACATATGATACAATGTGCCGGATGTGGCAGCAATCTGGTATATGATATAGCAAGAAAGAAAATGTACTGCAAAGCATGTGGAAATGAATACGAGCCGGAGAGTGTCGACAAGGATGAGGACAGCGAGGAACGCAAGCTTATGGAGCTTACTGTATTCATTTGTCCGCAGTGCGGTGGCGAGATATACAGTACGGATGAATCAGCGACGGGATTCTGCAGTTACTGCGGGGCAGCAACTATGCTTTCCAGCCGGCTGAAAAGCGAGAGAAGACCGGATTATGTGATACCGTTTGCGGTGACGAAGGACATGTGCAAGGCATCATATGCCACAGTCATGAAGAGGGCGATATACGCGCCGAACAGACTGAAACACAGACGAAATGTGCAGGAGTTCCGTGGAATCTACATGCCTTATTGGCTGTGTGATGTTGACCAGAAAGGTAAAACCACTGTCAGGGCGACGGACAGCTATACTTCAGGGGTTGATACAGTCAGTCATACGTATAATGTAAGATGCTTTGCGGATAATCATTACGAGAATATAACCATGGACGCATCATCGCTGTTTCCAGATGATCTCAGCAGCAAGGTGGCACCATTTGACTCGGCGGATATGAAGCCATTCTCCATGGGATATCTGAGCGGATTCTATGCGGATCTGCCGGATGTGGATTATAAAGTTTACAGGGATAAGATAGCGCAGGTGACAGGAGATATGGCGCATGATGTGATGATGAGGAAGATAAAGCATCATCTATGTACATATGATGCTATCGGTGAACCTGAGGAGCCATTGTCAGAAACAATGGATATAAAGATCACTGGAGTAAAAACCGGATTGTTTCCGGTATGGCTTTTGTCATACAAGAACGGAAAGCGTATTGCATATGCAGCGGTAAATGGCAGCACGGGCAAAGTGGCTGCGGATATACCGCTTGACATCGGAAAGTTCCTGCTTGGATGCCTGATAGGAGTGATCCCACTATACTTTTTGCTGAACTTATTTCTTACGGTGAGACCTGGCGTGCTACTGGCATTTGTATCTGCGATAGGTGCGCTTGTGACCATGATATATTGCGATGAGATGGAGAAGATAGCAGATGTAGAGACACATGAAAATGATCTGGGATTCTTCGCAAGGCACACACTCAATGCAAAGAAAAGTGGAGGCAAGAAGAAAAAGCTACAAACAAAAAAGCTGCAAACAAAAAAGCCACAAAAAGACACAAAAAGAAAAATAAAAAATAAGATAACTTCATTTGTGAAGTTTTCCTGTTTTCTGGAAGTTATACAGCTGATAGTGTGCATAATAGTATTATTCTGCCTGAAGTTTGATATAAATCCATTTCTTTTTAACTGGGATATTATGGGAAAGGCCAGCTATGTTGTGGCGTGCATCTCGTGTCTGGTAGCCATTTATGGGGCAGTAAAAGGCATAGTAAACGTGAGAAGAGTAAAAAGAAAAAGTGGCGTCATGGGATTATTTATTGCCTTTGCCACCATTCTGTCTGTAGCGGTCGTGTTGATAAAACCGGTTATGGATAAGTATTATTATGGATGCGTGCTTCTGGTGTGTGCTGCAACCATTCTGACACTCATAGATCTGGTTATCAGCCACAACCGGATGTCCACAAGACCACTTCCACAGTTTGAGTATAAGGGAGGTGATCATCGTGCGTAGAGCGGTAATTACCAGAATGGTGATCACTGTAATGATCATACTGCTGTTTTGGGTTATGGGATGTAATGGTGTAGTGACTGCTCAGGCATCTGAGAAGGATCAGGATGATTCGTACAGTCACCAGCATGAAGTGGTAATCAAAGATGATGCAGATGTGCTGACTGAAAGTCAGGAGGCACAATTGACGGAGACTATGAAGGAGACTGCCCGTTATTGCAATGTATTGTGTGTGACATCGAACCTTATGTACAAATCTACAGCATACCATGCGGAATCTGCCTATAAAAGAGAATTTGGCACCCGCGATGGTGTTATGTTTTTAATTGATATGAGGAATAGACAGATATACATCTATTCTTATGGCGAACCATACAAGATCATAACCAAGACAAATGCGTATACGATAACAGACAATGTCTATGAATATGCAAGCGGAGAGAAATATTTTGAGTGCGCAAATGAGGCATTCGAGCAGATAAATATGCTGCTGGCAGGAGAGCAGATAAGCCGTCCCATGAAACATATCAGCAACATACTCCTTGCAATAATATTTTCTATATTGCTTAATTATCTTCTGATGAAGAAGACTTCAAAGGTATATGACATGGGTTCAAAAAATCTGCTTACCGGTACAAAGGTTTCATATAACATGAATCATAAATATGATATGATCAGTGAAACGAGAAGTACAAGATCTGGATCCGGCGTTCATGGCGGAATCGGCGGCGGTGGATTCGGAGGCGGAGGCATCGGCGGTGGCGGTGGAGGCCACAGCTTCTAGTCAAAGAGAAGAAAATCTGACAAAATATAAACGATGAAAAATGCTGTGAAGAATTTTCGAAATTCACAGCATTTTATTTTCATAAGGAGGGACCCACGTAAGTGGGAGGATTCCTTGTGAAGTACGCAGACGCCGCGCGAAGCGCCTAACATGCGTCTGCTCCTTTTGTAACGTTTTTCAATTATACTGGTCTTATATGTGAAGGGAGGTAAAAAACTTGGCGTCAGGAAAAGAAAAAAATGGAATAGAAGAAATATACGAAAAGTACTACAAAGACGTATATCGTTTTGTGCTGGCACTGTCTAAGAATCCCCATGTAGCCGAAGACATAACACAGGAGGCCAGACTCTCTGGGAGGAGGGGCAGAATCTGCCGAATCTGAACAGTAAAAAATAGAATGTGTATACCATACAAAACTTACATTACAAATAATTAAAGTAAAAACCAACCTTTTTTGCCATTTAATTGAATGATCCATGATATACTAGCATTGTGCGTGAAGTTCGCACTGTATTTACAGGGGAATTGCCCCGGATATGAAAAGGATAGTAAGTTAAATGGATAATAAGAAAAAGATGGTGTTCAACGTATTGTTCCTGGTTCTCATATTTGCCGGAACTGTATACGGAGTGTTTCACGGCGAGGATATAGGACAGATATCTGATATACTTCAGACGGTGAATCCTTGGTGGCTCGTACCGGGAGTGGCATGTGTCGTGGTATTTATATGGGGAGAATCAATTATCATACACTATATGATGCGGAATCTTGGCGTGAAGGTAGACAGGGGAACCTGTTTCCTGTTCTCGTCGGTTGGATTCTTTTTCAGCTGCATCACACCCTCTGCGTCGGGGGGACAGCCGGCTCAGATATATTATATGAAGAAAAAGAAGATACCAATCCCTGTTTCCACACAGGTGCTGCTCATAGTGACGATCACTTACAAGCTGGTGCTGGTACTTCTGGGACTTGGAATAGCTATATTTGGACAGAGTTTTATACATACATATATAGATGATGTGCAGTGGGTATTTTACCTTGGACTTGTGCTGAACGTTGTGTGTGTGGCAGGAATGGTGCTGTTCGCATTTCACCCGTCGTTTGCAAAGGCATTTGTGGTGAATGGCAGTAGACTTCTTGAGCGGATGAAGTTTTTAAGACACAAGAAGTCCCGTGAGGAAAAGCTCGTGGCATCAATGGAAAAGTACAACCAGACTGCGGATTACATGGTAGGACATTTCGGGATGCTGGTGGTAGTGTTCATTATAACAGTTGTGCAAAGATTCTCACTATTTGCAGCTACATGGTTTGTGTACAAGGCGTTTGGACTTTCAGGATCATCAGCATGGCTTATCATTCTCATGCAGGGAGCCATAGCAGTTGCGGTGGATATGCTTCCCCTTCCGGGTGGTATGGGAATCAGTGAAAAACTCTTTATGGAGATGTTCCTGCCGATATTTGGCAGCACATTGCTCCTGCCGGGCATGATACTCAGCAGAGGGCTGGGATACTATACAGAACTTATGATCAGTGCAATATTTACAGTGGTGGCAAGCTTTGTGATAGGAAGGAGATCTGAATGAAACCGAGATCAGAGATGAGCATGGAACTATATGATATGATGCTTGACCGGGGGTACCCGGAGGAGTTCTGCGACCTCATAACAAAGAATCTGAATACCGACTTCACTGCCGGAAGGATGATAGGATACCTGTCTCACTATCAGGAGTTGCCGCTTGAGGAAATCGTGGATGAGATGCTTTCCATCCTCACAGATAGAAACAGGATCATGCAGAAGAAAAAACTTGAGAGCAATAATGCCGAGTGGAATAGATTTCTGGAAGAAGGATTTGGACTTTCAGATGATGAATAAACGACACATATCTGGGTGCTGAAGAACAAAAAATAAGAAAAAGCAGTCTGCGTACATCGCCAGTGTTATACATGGTGATGATCCGTCAGACTGCTTTTGTCTGTTTAGCCTATACCTCCAAGTACGATTCCAAGGATCAAAACAAGCAGACATACAGGACAGTAGATATATTTGCAGATTGGAACAAATTTCTCTGTAAATTTTTTATCCCTGCCGGTGTTGACCTGCTCTTCAACATATTTTTTGCCACATACCCAGAAGAACATAATTCCGGCAAGCCCTGCGCCGAGCGGACAGATGTAGATGGACAGAATATCCATCCAGTCTGCCACGATACCCTGTATGCAGATGGACACGACAACTGCAATGGCACCAATGATGGCGCATGCGGGTTTTCTGCCGACACACAGTTTTTCCTGAACAGTTGCAATCGGTGCTTCATACAGATTGATGAGTGATGACAGTCCAGCCATAAACACAGCCACAAAGAAGATGATCGCTATGATATATCCTCCAGGCATTGATTTGAACAGACAAGGCAGGAAGATGAACAGCAATCCGGGACCTCCCTGATCGAGCTGAGCTCCGGCAGTCGCCATGGCAGGTATGATGACAAGCGCTGCAAGCATGGCAGCAATGGTATCGAAGAGGGCCACGCGTCCTGCAGCTTCCGGAATGTCCTCACTGTCGGGAAGGTAGGAGCCGTATATCAGAGTTCCGTTTCCAGCGACAGACAGTGAGAAGAATGCCTGTCCCAGGGCAAATATCCATGTTTTTGGATCCGCGAGAACCTTCGGTTCTATGCGGAATATGTATTTGTATCCATCTATTGCACCCGGCTGGCATGCCGCGTATATAGCCAGAATGATGAACAACACAAAGAATGCAGGCATCAGGATCTTATTTGCCTTTTCGATGCCATTCCCTACTCCAAACATGAGGATGACGATTCCTATGACGAGGGCTATGATCTGCCACATATTATTGCCAAATGCAGAGGCCATGCCGCCAAATTCAGCACTGAATCCGTCTATGTCAGCCGGAGACAGCGTGCTTCCGGTGAAAGCACCGATCATATACTTGAGTATCCATCCCATGACTACGGTGTAACCGATCGCCATTGCAAGGGCACCGAGCACAGGTATTCCGCCGAGCAGCTCTCCAGGTTTTCGTTTCCCTTTTCGTTCCATGGCGATTCCAAATGCGTCGATTGGTCCAGACCTTGTAGCCCGGCCAAAACTCATCTCGCCAATGACTCCGGTAAATCCTATAAGTACTACAAATATAAAATAGGGGATGAGATAAGATCCGCCCCCGTACATGGAGACCCTTGTGGGAAACATCCAGATGTTGCCCATTCCCACGGCTGATCCGATGCAGGCAAGGATGAACCCCCATTTGTTGTTAAAAGATTCTCTGGTTTTCATGTAATATTCCCTCCAAATGTGTTTGTCCCCGCACCGCGCCAGATCTCCTTAACATCGTGAGTATCGTGCGAAAATGCGTTAACTTTATTAATATACATGAATTTGTTATGGATGTAAATTAAATTGTTTCATGCGCATTACCCTCTTGTGCATTACCTCTTGCGCATTACCCTTGCGTATTACCAACATGCAGATTACAATATATTAGGCAAAAATGGTTGTGTATTAAAAATGAGCCTGAATTTATTATGGATAGATGTCCGACAAGGGAGGCAGAATTATGGGATTACAGAACACAAAATCACAAAAATATGAGCATATAGTACATCCATTTCCACCGCTTTATGATGATGATTCGGAGATCCTTATATTGGGAAGTCTGCCATCAGTGAAGTCCAGAGAGCAGATGTTCTTTTATGGACATCCCCAGAACAGATTCTGGAAGCTTATGAGCAGGGTGCTGGGGGAAGAACTCCCAACCACCATTGATGAGAAGAAGATTATGCTTCATGCACATCACATTGCACTCTGGGATGCTATATACAGCTGTGACATCATAGGGTCAAGTGACAGCAGCATAAAAAATGTAATTCCTACAGATCTTGGGAAAATAATTAGTTCATCGAAGGTGACAAAGGTCATATGTAATGGAAAGACATCCGGGAAGTATTTTTCAAAATACCAGCAGAAAGAACTCGATATAGAACCGGTGATACTTCCATCCACAAGCCCTGCAAATGCAGCATTTTCTGTGGATAAGCTGGTTGAGATCTGGGGACTGTCATTCCGGATAGCTGTAAATCTCTTGAAACTTTTCAAAAGACGGGTGGTAAAAGCCCAATATAACTGCTCAAATGTAGATATAATGTAAACAGAATCTCAACATTTTCTAAAGCTTAAAAAAGAATGATGTACAATGTAGCAGAATATGTTATTATAAAGGACGCAGTCGGCTGACACTGACAATTCAGATACAATGATACAAAAGGCTGCAGCAAGATAATCAGAGATTAAGGTCGGATCAAAAGGAGAGAAAAAATGGCACTTAGTTTTATTGAGATACTTAAGGTAGTGTTCCTTGGTATCGTTGAGGGAATCACAGAGTGGCTGCCTATCAGCAGTACAGGTCATATGCTTTTGGTGGATGAGTTTATCACGCTCGATGCCAGCGACAGTTTTAAGGATATGTTCTTTGTCATCATACAGCTTGGCGCAATACTTGCGGTAGTAACTATTTTTTGGAACAAGATGTGGCCGTTCCAGATGAAAGATAAGACGCAGTCGGTATTCAAGAAGGATACATGGAGCATGTGGTTTAAGACGGTTGTTGCCTGTATACCGGGAGCCGTAGTTACGTTATTGTTTGATGATTTTATTGAGGCTCATCTGCACACCGCAGTGGTCATATCGATAGCTCTTATATTTTATGGAATTGCATTTATCGTGATCGAGAACTGGAATAAGACCAGGACACCTAAGGTCGAGACGCTGAATGATATTACATACAAAACCGCTTTTTTCATAGGAATGTTCCAAGTGCTTTCGATCATCCCAGGAACTTCACGTTCAGGTGCGACCATCATAGGCGCATTGCTTTTGGGCGTATCCAGAGTGGCAGCTGCGGAATTCACATTTTTCCTGGCAGTTCCAGTCATGTTTGGTCTCAGTGCACTTAAGCTCATAAAGTTTGGACTTTCATTCACCGGTGCAGAGCTTGCTATACTTATAATAGGATGTGTAGTGGCATATCTTGTTTCTATTGTGGTGATCAAATTCCTTATGGGCTACATCAAGAAACATGATTTCAAGATATTTGGATGGTACAGAATAGTTCTCGGAGTTATAGTTCTTTTGTATTTTGCCTTCTTTGCGTAGGCTTTCAGATAATACGATACAGAAATTGGATAAAAATATAACAAACACCCCATAATTTCATTTGTAAATGAGATTATGGGGTGTTTGTGTGTATAGTTTCCAGTTTAGAACAGGTTCATAGCTCCGATGATACCCTGGTTGCCTTCAAGCTTTGCAGGTACAATATACGTGTCCGGATCCTTTACCTGTGGCATATCAATGTATCCGGAGAGAAGTTCGGTGTAATATTTGCGGATCATAGGAAACAGAAATTCATTGGACATGACGCCTCCCCCAAGGACTATCCTTTCAACAGAGTAGCACATGGTATAGTTTACAAGAGCTTCTGCTATATAGTATGCTTCTAGATCCCATACAGGTGAGTCAGCGGGGATATCTTTGCCCTTCATCCCGGTTCTTCGCTCCAGCATAGGTCCCGCAGCCAGACCTTCAGCACAATTCTGATGAAAACGGCATGAACATGGCGTGTCATCGCCATCACGTCTAGGTATGAGGATATGACCTGTTTCCGGATGCATCATGCCGTGGATGAGATGTCCGTCAGCTATCACGCCGCCACCTATACCGGTGCCTATGGTGAGATACATTCCAGAGTGAAGTCCTTTTAATGCGCCGAATAGAAATTCGCCCCATGCAGCTGCATTTACGTCTGTATCCACAACAACCAGACGCTTAAGAGCCTCACTGAATGTTTTATAGAAATTGAATCCCTCCCATGCTTTCTTGGGACTCTTTAAAATGGTTCCATATGATGGGGAATTCTGGTTTACATTTACCGGTCCGAATGTTCCTATGCCAAGTGCTGATATGTTGTGTTTCTTAAAATAGTCTATCATGACTGGAACAGATTGATCAGGCGTATCTGTTGGAATAGATATTCTGTCTATTATGTTCTTGTTTTCATCACCTATTGCGCATACCATCTTGGTACCGCCGGCTTCGAGCGCTCCGTAGTACATATTTTCCTCCTCATCGCTGCAGTAAGACAGCATAAAATAATATAAAAAAGTTATATCTATTATAATATGAAGACAGATACATGTCACGCATAATGGTGCGAAAAAAACAGTAACATGATGTACATTTTTTTGGACACTTGACAAAGTAAGATAGAGCCATATTAGGGAATGCAGGAGCGGAATGCATTCTAAAAAACGTTTTGTAGATGCAGTTCAAAAGAGTGAACAGGAGGCGTGATTATGTTAAAAGGTTATTTCGTGTCAGATGGATATATGGGATATGTGGACGGTCAGTATCAGTTATTTGCTGATGAGAGTGATTATATCGACTATATTGAGAACTAAAAGGAATCTAACTTGAGTTTATTAGCTAATTAGCTGTTACTCATTATTATATATGTGTTATGATGCTGTAACGGGTTAGCAGATAAGAGGGTTATATATGCATGTATTAGAATATGTGCACTATTTGTATTGTATAAAGAAGATACTGCGAGACTATGTATGGTTGAACGATCAGAAAGAATAAGACGTAATATATGAACGTAAGAGGAGAACATAGTGGAGAAAGTATTGAACAGTACAGTATCAGAGAAACAATTAAATAGAAAAGAACATGTGATGGACATGACAGAAGGGAACAGTCTGAAACTTATCATGAAGTTCTCGATTCCTTTGCTCATAGGCAATCTGTTTCAACAAGTATACAGTGTGGTTGATTCAGTTGTTGTCGGAAGGCATCTCGGGGCAAATGCCCTGGGCGGAGTTGGCTCGGTTGGAATGATAAGTTTCCTGTTCTTTTCTTTGTGTAGTGGGATGGCATCTGGGATAGGTGTTGTCATAGCGAAGTATTTTGGTGCAAAGCGTGATGATCTTGTGCGAAAAGCCATAGCAAATTCCATTTACGTGATATTGGGAGTTGGCTTGCTCATGAGTGTGCTGGGGGTCTGCCTTACGGGGCCGCTCATCAGGCTTATGAACACGCCTGCGGAGACAGTTCCATACGCGTATACATATATGAAGATAACCTGTGCCTTTACGGTGGCAGTTGCGGTATATAATGGAATATCTTCGATACTGCGGTCTCTTGGTGATTCGAGAACTCCGCTGATATTCCTAATGATCGCATCAGTTATAAATGCAGTGCTGGACATAATATTTGTGGTATATCTGGATATGGGAGTTGCCGGAGCTGCGTATGCAACTGTATTCAGTCAGATTGTCTCGGGAATAGGCTCGATAATATATGCAGTGAAAACCAATTCATATTTCAAACTCAGACGAGAAGACTTTAGGGTAGATCACAGTATATTAAAAGCAGATTTCAAGATAGGACTTCCGATGGCAGTCCAGACTTCTATGATATCCATATCGTGCTCACTTCTTCAGGCGCTTATAAATGGATATGGTCCTGCGGTCATGGCAGCTTACACTGCAACCGGAAAGGTGGAGGGGATAGTATTCCAGCCATTTTCGTCGCTTGGGCTTGCACTTTCGACATTTGCCGGACAGAACATTGGAGCAGGGCAATATGACAGAATAAAAAAGGCTGTATGGCAGGCGGAATGCATAACAATAGGTTTGAGCGCTGTACTCTTTGCTGCAATACTGCTTTTCAGAGAAAACATCATTCATTTCTTCGTGACGGATCAGGAGGTTATCCGCCTTGGCGCAAAGGGCATGGTGATATCGGGCAGCATGTATGTTGCACTTGGAACTATCTATACGTTGAGAGGTGCCTTAAACGGTATGGGTGATGTGCTATTCTCCATGATAAATGGTTTCCTGGAGGTCGGCGGCAGGGTTGTGTTTGCGCTGATCCTCATGTATGCTTTGGATATGGGATTCTGGGGAATCTGGTATACGAATATATTCACGTGGATAGTCATAGCACTGACAGCTGCGGTGAGACTGATCGTGTATCTGAAAAAGGCACAAAGAAATACTAACCAGATGTAATTATAAAATAATGATGATTAATGAAAAAAAGACCGGACATGCTTAGGCATGACCGGTCTTTTATATTTTGACAAAAATCCAGTGCTATATTATTTTAGATATATAATAAATGGGAGATGCAGATCATATGTCAAATGAGATAACAGGAAATACTGCAAAAGAGAAAAGTCTGGATAGTACACACATAAGGAGCATAGTTGTACTTGCCATGTTCAGTTTTGTATTTCTGGGGACAGAGTTTTTCTATGACAATCGTGCTGCGGAAGTGGTGGATGCAAGGAAAGTACTTCTTTATCAGAGCGTGATATTGCTTGCAAGCGTAGTGGGGGTATTCATGTATGCCCTGATCCAGAAAAAGGCAGGAGACAATATCGTAAAAAAAGTGCTTATAGCCTCGAATTTTGTGGGGGTATTTGCACTTGCAGGGATAATGTTCGGAGATGAAAGCATAATATTGTTGTATGGCATAGTGTTCTTCATTATCTGGGGTATGACAGGATGCCGCACATATCATGTTGTGGCTGGTGCATATACGGATAGAAAGCATCTCACTGTGACGGTTGGCATATCATATGCTGCGGGGCTGTTTTTACAGTATATTAATTATAATGTCATAGGAAGCATGACGATACGGCTTGTGGTGTTCATTTTGGCTGTCGTGGTAATTATGACAATATTTATGGTATATAGTGATACAGCGTACGCACCAGAGAAGATAGAGGATGCGGAGCAGAGCGCCGGCAGCAAGTCTATAGCATTTGCGTTCGTGATCGTAATATTGCTCATGACTTTCATATTTTCAGAACTTGACAATATTGTGACACTTGTACATGCAGAGGGCGGTGCGGATATAGGTCAGTGGCCAAGACTTTTCCTGGCGATCAGCGGTATAGCAGCGGGATTGCTGTTTGATATAAAGGATCAGAGATTTATGAACCAGATGATGTATTGTGTAACAGTGCTGTCTGTAATTGCAATGCTGGTCATAGAATTTGGGGGAGCGTTCCTCATAGGACTCATTGTATTTTATCTAGCAGCAGGATTTTTTGTTGTTTATTTCACCACAGGATTTATAAATGTCTCCTACACCATGAAATGGCAGTCATTTTGGGCGGGAGCAGGCAGGGCGATAAATAATATTGGTGCAGGTATTGTGGGAGTTATATCATATGTGATCGTTAAAACGCCGGGGATCATGGCGATGAGCGTCACAGTTATACTGTTACTGGTTTTCATAAGTATAGCAGTGTTTGTGCTTGAGAGCCTTCAAAAGAAACAATATAGACAATATGATGAGGAAAAAGTGATGAGATCATCGAAGAGTTTAAGTGAAAGAACTGAGGTGGACTTTGAACGATTTGCAGACATGCACGGTCTCACTGGCCGTGAACGGGAGGTTTTGCAAAAACTCCTTATATCTGACGAAAGTATACAGAAGATTGCTGATGAACTATATATATCCAGGGCATCGTTATACAGACATATATCATCCATGAATGAAAAGACAGGGACTAAGTCAAGGGTAGGTCTGATACAGTATTATTACAGTTGGCACGAGGAATGACACTATAGACGGGAAAGTGTTGGATGACCAGCCGTGTCAGGAAACTTAAAATGACATTATTGATTAAAAAAATGAGATAAAACTGTCCAAAATTGAATATGAGACATATGTAACGTTACGAAAACGGCAGCAAATGACTATAATCTATGATATGAAACAGATGGGTGGAAGATGCATTTCATCTGTATACGAGAACTATCAAACTATCCTATCAAACTATCATAGAAAGGGGAATGACTATGAAACATTTCAGAAGATTGACATTTTTGCTGTCGTTTATTTTAATTCTGACAGCGGGCGGCGTTGTGGCGATGGCTGCGAACAATGGACCGTGTGAAGATGAGGAAGAGAGCTATGCATATGTTCAGTTTTACAATTCGGAGAAAGACGACATGATATATGTGTACAGCTTCAGAACTCCACAGGAAGGAATAGCGACAAGTGCAAAGGGTGCAGTATATGACAAAAAAACAAATACGCTGACACTCACTAATTGTAACATGCCGGATTATCGTCTCACCACAAATATGATGGGAGACAACTTCAAGATAAAATTGGTAGGAACAAGCCATATAGGTATGTTGAGTGCCTGGGGAGATTTTTATGGCGGTTCAGTTGAAATCATTGGTGATGGCAAATTATATGTCAATGAGCAGCAGAAGATGTCGTCTGCAGTATTATTGCAGCCGGAAGGAACAAAGTCTTACTTCAGGATAAGTGGGAATGCGGAAGTGTATGTATATGCAGGTAAAACAGATGGAAGTATTGTTATAGCAGATTATACAACTGTTTCTGATTGCTTTGTCGTGAATGGACTCACTGGTCTGAAAAAGGAGCAGGCGTCCGAGATGAGGTATGATGAAATACAGGCGATTATTGTAGACATGGAGAATTCACATGATTGTCACGTATATACAAAGGGCGATAATGGGAAAAAATATACAGTAGAAGATTATGTCAGAACTTACTATAACGATGATGGAAGTATAAAGGCAGAAAATGTTAAGGGATACACGTTATATGAGCTTATGCTGATGCCTGGATATACAGACAAATATTATATGCGTGAAATTGATGCCACGGATGGTGTTTTTGATCCGGAAAAGTACGGTTATACAGATACGGAAGAAAACGTAAATGGGTATTCATACAGATCAACTATGCCGGCAAAAGTATATATTGATCAGAATACTGGCGACCGGTGTGTGTTCATGCGTGATGCAGTAGATGATAGTTATAAAGAGTTTGAAAATTTTAAGTATGATATCAAAGGTGAACTCGGAGATGTGACGGATAAATATGGAAATGTTATGTCGTACTGTATGGTTGAAAGGTCTAAGGATAATGTGAAATTCACAGATGTTGAGTTTTATGATCCTGATTATTTATTGTCACAGGGTTATAAGATTTCAGGTGAACTGGAGTACATAAAGGGACTTTATAAAGTGTACAGCAATGCCAAGTCGGCAGTCCTCACCTCAAAGACCCAGACTGTTTGTAAGCATACATCAAAGGTAAATAAGGTTACGAAAAAGGCGACAATGACGACCGATGGAATCATAACCACAACATGTAAATCTTGTGGCAAGAAGCTTTCAACATCAAAAATCGCCAAAGTGTCTACGGTTAAACTGAGCGCGGTGTCATGTGTATATAATGGCAAAGTCAGAACACCAGCCGTTCAGGTGAAGGATTCAGCTGGGAAGGCTCTGGTAAAGAATACAGATTACAAGGTCACTTACAGTGCGGGGAGAAAAAGTGTAGGAAAATATCTGGTAAAGGTCACATTTGCAGGTTCTAAATATTCTGGAAGTAAAAGGATGGCGTTTGAGATCAATCCAAAGGGAACAACGATAGTAAAGAAGGCGGCAGGAAAGAACAGTATTGCGATAAGATGGAGTGCCCAGAAGGTAGAGACCTCCGGATATCAGATACAGTGTTCGACTGATAGCCGATTCAGGAAGAGCAACAGGACTGCCACGCTGCGAAATAACGCCACGACATATTACAAGATATCAAAATGCAATACCGGCAGCGTTTACTATGTGAGGGTAAGAACATATAAAAATGTGAAGGTGAGCGGAAAAGTTGTTAAAATCTATTCAGCATGGAGCAAAGTGGTTGCGATAAAAGCAAAATAGATGATCAAAAGTAAACGAAGACCAGAAAAATATCACAGCGGGCATTTCATATGACATGGAATGTCCGCATTATTTATATGTGGAAAAATCACCTCAAAGTATTATAATATACGGTGAATTTAGTATTGAGCTAAGAACTGTGAATGGAGAATAATATAATATGAAGAAAATACTCGTGGCAGTGGATTCATTTAAGGGAAGCATGACTTCCATTGAGGCGGGGGAATCCATAGAAAAGGGAATAAAAATAGTACTGCCAGACAGTCAGGTCAGGGTTAGGCCTGTGGCTGACGGCGGCGAGGGTACAACAGAGGCTATTATATATGGAAGAAAAAATGTTAATGTAGAGAAGTGCACGGTGACGGGACCGCTAGGAGAGCGGCTTACGGTGAGTTATATCACATACGATGCAGATGAGGGAAAGACAGCGGTCATGGAGATGTCAGCTGCTGCGGGACTTCCGCTTGTCTCGGAGGACCGGAGAGATCCGATGCACACGACGACATATGGTGTCGGCGAGATGATAAAGGATGCCGTTTCAAAGGAATGTGAGCGTTTTATCATCGGGATAGGTGGCAGTGCTACAAATGACGGCGGGATAGGAATGCTTCAGGCACTTGGCTTTTCTTGCCTTGATGCGGATGGGAGGGATGTGCCATATGGAGCGGAGGGACTTGGAGTCCTAGAACGTATCATCAGCCCGTATAAACCGGAGAGAGGTGGAAATACTGTAGAATTTTTTAGTGTTGGTGACTCTGGCATGCATAGCGGAGACGACGTAGATGTTGCATTAAAGTTATCTTACTGCACGTTCTTAATAGCTTGTGACGTGACGAATCCACTTGTAGGTGAGCTTGGATGCAGCCGTGTATTTGCACCGCAAAAAGGTGCGGATGCGGAGTCTGTTGAGCTTATGGATGTATATATGAAGCATTATGCTGATGTAGTGGAAAGATCCGTTGAAGGAAAATCTGACAGATACACCCCAGGTTCCGGCGCTGCGGGTGGTCTCGGATATGCATTTCTCATGTTCCTCGGCGGAAAACTAACGCCGGGAATTGATATAGTTTTGTCTGAGACAGGGCTTGAGACAGATGTAGAGTGGGCGGATACAGTCATAACAGGTGAGGGCAGGATAGATGCCCAGACCATGATGGGTAAGACCCCATCCGGAGTGGCAAAGCTTGCAAAGAAACACGGTAAATATGTGATCGCCATAGGAGGATGTCTCGGAGATGGTGCAGAGGCTTGCATCAAAGAAGGCGTGTTCAATGAGTGCTATGCGGTAAACAATGTGCTTGGTATAGATGACAGTGATCCGGAGCAGGTGAGAACGGCGATGAAGCCTGAAAATGCTGCGGCGAATCTGACGACGTGTGCCGCAAGGATCACAGAACTTAAGGAACAGATGTCGGCACGTGTGTGCAGACCTGCACGGCTTAGATAGATATGGTATTTTTACGAGGAGGATAAAAAGATGACAAGAGAAGAAGCGTGGGAATTACTCACAGAGTACAACAAGAACGAGTTCAGGACATTTAGACCATGATCCGGGGTATAAAGAAAATCGGAGAATTTGTCCGCAAAGAGACAGTGCTAAGTGTGGCACTTTTTCTGGCAGTGATATCGGCATTTGTTGTGCCTCCGGACAGAGCGTATGTGGACTACATAGATTTCAGGACACTTGCGATACTTTTCTGTCTTATGACGGTGGTTGCGGGATTTTCACAGCAGGGGATTTTTAACATCGTAGCAAAGGGCATGATAAATCGTATGGGGTCACTCATGGCGGTGACATTTGTGCTTGCATTTATGTGTTTTTTTTTCAGCATGTTCATCACAAATGATGTGTCGCTCATAACATTTGTACCGATGACACTTACGGTCCTTGGAATGGCAGGCGAGGAAGTACTCACCAGATGGATGGTGCCGGTGATAACCCTCCAGACCATAGCTGCGAACCTTGGAAGCATGCTGACACCTATAGGCAACCCGCAGAATCTGTATTTGTATGGACTTGCCGGAATCAGTGCAGGCAGGTTTGTATTGCTTATGCTGCCATATACAGTGGCATCGGCAGCGCTTCTTGTGTTATGGATCATTGTATGCATGAACGGTAGAAACAGGCAGCTTGAGATCAGACTCTCAGGCAGTGATATACAGGTGAACAGGAAGCTGGTGGGTATATATAGCATACTATTTGTGCTGTCGCTGCTCACCGTGGCGCGGATCGTCCCATACTGGGTGACATTTGCGGTAGTGCTTGTGGTTGTTCTTATATGCCAGAGAAGATTACTGCTGAAGGTAGACTATTCGCTGATATTCACATTTGTGGGATTCTTCGTATTTATAGGAAATATGGGAAGGATCGATGGATTTAGGATATTTGTAGAGAATGTGCTTGGCGGGCATGAGATGATCACCTCTGTTATTGCCAGCCAGGTCATAAGCAATGTTCCGGCTGCAGTATTGCTGTCAGGATTTACAGACAGTTACACAGATCTGATAATCGGCACCAATCTAGGCGGACTTGGAACTCTGATAGCGTCCATGGCAAGCCTGATCTCATTCAAATACGTGGCGAGACAGGACAAGGGCGCCAGAGGAAGATATCTGGCATACTTCACATTTGCAAATGTGCTGTTCCTGGCGGTACTAATATGCATTTGGAATATAATAAAATAAACGTGCCTTACGATGAATAATATTCACTGCTGTCGTACATTGTGTAAGACTATTTTAGCCAAAAAATTATTGCCCTTAGATGGCAGTAGTCATAAAATAGAAGGGTAAGTTTCTTCAAATTAAGGAGGCAGATAATATGAGTAAGAATCTTGGTGCAAAACCTATGCTGGTGCCACAGCCGGTCATGATGATCGGAACATACGATGCCGATGGCAATGCAAATGTCATGAATGCGGCATGGGGCGGAATAGTCGGAGCAAATGAGATCATATTTGACCTTGGAAGTCATAAGACTACCGAGAATATAAAGCTGAACAAAGCGTTCACAGTTGCCATTGCTGATGCAGAGCATGTGGCAGCCTGTGACTATGTGGGAATCGTGTCGGCAAATGACGATCCGGACAAGATGAAGAAGTCTGGTTTTACAACCAGAAAGAGCGAGTTTGTAAATGCCCCAGTCATCAACGAGCTTTCACTGACAATGGAGTGCAAGCTCAAGGAGATCATAGACGGGGACAAGTTCCTCGGCGAGATCGTAAATGTTGTTGCAGACGACCGTATCCTGGGCGATGACGGCGAGATCACATATGAAGAGTTCCATCCTATCGTGTTTGACACCATCGGACATGGATATTTTGCACTCGGCGACAGGGTTGGCGATGCTTTCTCAGAGGGTAATAAGTTGAAGTAGACAAGCTTGTAACTTGGGAAAATCATCAAATTGTACATTGTAACATGAAAAAATTAGCCGTTTTTGGAAGAAAAACCTTAATTTTTCAAGCAAATGTTCAATATACATATGGAAAAAGGCGAAATAATGTGATATAACAGACACATATAAAAAAGCACAAGCTAAAGTGAAAGGAAGATTTAGATATGGATAAGAAGAATATCGATTGGGCAAACCTTGGATTTGGCTATGTTCAGACAGATAAGAGATTTGTAGCAAATTATAAGGATGGAGCATGGGATGAGGGTACACTCACAGAGGATCCTAACGTAGTATTAAACGAGTGCGCAGGTGTTCTTCAGTACGCTCAGACAGTTTTCGAGGGAATGAAGGCTTATAGAACAGAGGATGGACGTGTTGTATGTTTCCGTCCTGACCTGAACGCAAGCAGAATGGCAGACTCAGCAAAGAGACTTGAGATGCCACCTTTCCCAGAGGATAGATTTGTACAGGCAATAGTAGATACAGTAAAGGCAAACATTGATTATGTACCACCTTACGGATCAGGTGCTACATTATATATCAGACCATATATGTTCGGTTCAAACCCTGTTATAGGTGTAAAGCCAGCAGATGAATATCAGTTCAGAATCCTCACAACACCAGTTGGTCCTTACTTCAAGGGCGGTGCAAAGCCTATCACAATCAAGGTTTCAGATTTCGATAGAGCAGCACCTCACGGAACAGGACACATCAAGGCTGGTCTTAACTATGCAATGAGCCTTCATGCAATAGTTACAGCACACAAAGAGGGATTCGATGAGAATATGTATCTCGATGCAGCTACAAGAACAAAGGTTGAGGAGACAGGTGGAGCAAACTTTATCTTCGTTACAAAGGACGGCAAGGTAGTTACACCTAAGTCAAACAGTATCCTCCCATCGATCACAAGACGTTCACTGATGGTAGTTGCAAAGGATATCCTTGGACTTGAGGCTGAGGAGAGAGAAGTATACTTCGATGAGGTTAAGGATTTTGCAGAGTGCGGTCTGTGCGGTACGGCGGCAGTTATCTCACCTGTAGGCAAGATCAACGACCACGGCAAGGAGATCTGCTTCCCAAGCGGTATGGAGAAGATGGGACCAGTTATCCAGAAGCTGTATGATACTCTTACAGGAATCCAGATGGGCAGAATCGAAGGTCCAGAGGGATGGCTCAAGGTAATCGAGTAATGATCGAGTAATTCGATGTGAGATAATAATTATTGAGAACATTATAACCCCACTGATGTCTGATGGTAAGTCGGATGTCGGTGGGGTTTTTGTGTATCCAAGTTAGTTCGGTGTAAGAAAGATTAGCCCCATATACTAACAATTAGAATTGACTTGCACCGACCCTGAAGAGTTATAATTGTGTAGACAATAGAAGAAACGAAAGACAAATTGCATATCGGATAGTGCATTGAAAAATAATATAATTCATTAAAACAATTATTTTGAAGGGGTGGTTACTATGATGTCATTATCAGATACAGTAAACGGTTTCTCAGGTGAGATAGCCTGGAACTGTGCGGACAGATCACTGTTCGGCGCATGCCAGCTTGAGACCGGAGATCAGGTGCAGGTCGTATCGTCTTACTTTGGCAATGTGATAATCAAAGTAAAGGGAAAAAGACTTGCTATAACAAGGGATGCGGCGGAGCGGATAAAGCTGGCTTAGATTGAAAGTCAGAAGAAACGGAAAAAAACGGTAGTTGCTGGAGAACAGCGGCTGCCGTTCTTTTGTCATAAAAATTATTAAATCTTTATAGATATTTAATTGACTAAGAATATATGCAATGATAAACTTTCAAAGATATTCAAATAAAGTAAGAATACGCTTGGAAATGTAAAGGGGAAAACAACGTCAGCTAAAGCATGGCATTTTCTCCGTCAGAAGAAAGCGTAGATATCAGATGAATGTATCCTTGCATAATGTATATTAACGTTTACAACATAACATCACCTGTACAGGTGATGTTATGTTGTGCACATAGAAAGACTAGAGGGGGATACATTCATCTGATTAATAATTGTTCAAGGAGGAAATGACATGCAGATATTCAGAAATCTGAAGCCGTATTGGAAGTCGGTCATTATCATAGCCCTGCTTCTCGTTCTGCAGGCATACTGTGATCTGTCACTTCCGGACTACACCTCAAAGCTCATAGATACCGGTATACAGAACTACGGTATAGAGAACTGTAGCCCAAAACAGATCCCGGAGAAAGCCTATAACGTGATAGACGGATTTATGGATGACGATGAGAAAGCCGTATGGGAGAAATATTATAAAGACGGTTCGGATGGTTATTATTATCTGACAGAAGACGGCGAGAAACACATAGAAGAAGTGGATAGTGCCTGTATGAAGGGACTTATGATGTATTACTATCCCTATCAGATGGTGAACTCTGACGAGGACAATGCAATTAAGGCAGGACTCGATAAGATGGGAATCACCCTTGACGAGATGCCGGAGGAGATGTGGGCGCAGATCGGTGAACAGATGAAGCCTACGGTTGACGGCATGCTCGACAGCATGGGTGAAGACTATATGGAATCCACAGCCATAGCATGTACAAGGATATGCTACGACAGCTTTGGCTACGATTATAAGGCAGGACAGATGTCATATCTGAAGTGGGCAGCGGTGAAGATGCTTGGGATGTCACTTCTCATGGCTGCAGCTGCGGTTCTCATAGGACTTGTGGCGTCAAGGGTTGCGGCAAGCGTTGCCTGCGGACTCAGAGAGAAGGTGTTCAACAAGGTTATCGCATTTTCGGATGCTGAGATCAACAAGTTCTCAACCGCATCTCTTATAACGAGATCTACAAATGATGTCCAGCAGATACAGATGGTTACAGTTATGATGCTCAGAATGGTTCTATATGCACCGATACTTTCTATTGGAGGAATCGTCAAGGTTGTTGAGAATGGAGCCGGAATGGGCTGGGTAATATTCATCGGTATAGCAGCAGTTGTGATTCTCATGGGAACGCTTATGGTCATCGCCATGCCAAAGTTTAAAGTTATGCAGACACTGGTGGACAGAGTAAACCTTGTGTCAAGAGAGATACTTACAGGTATCCCGGTTATCAGGGCATTTGGCAGAGAGGAACGAGAGGAAGAGAGATTTGACGAGGCAAATAAAGACCTGACGAAGAACACATTGTTCGTCAATAGAGTCATGACATTTGCAATGCCTATACTCATGTTCATCATGTATGCCATAAGCATACTCATAGAGTGGGTGGCAGCTCACAAGATTGATGCGGGTGTCCTCCAGGTAGGATCAATGACTGCATTTATTACATACACAATGCTTATTATCATGTCGTTCCTTATGCTCAGCATGATGTCAGTCATGCTCCCTCGTGCCAGTGTGGCAGCAGACAGAATACAGGAGATCATAGATACGGATGTGACGGTTCAGGACGCAGCCGGGGCAAAGAAGCTTGAAGCACCAAGGGGTGTCGTAAAGTATGACAATGTCGCATTTGCATATCCGGGAGCAGATGAGAACGTACTTGAGAATATCTCATTTGAGGCCAAGCCTGGACAGACTACGGCGATCATAGGAAGTACCGGTTGTGGTAAGAGTACACTGGTTCAGCTCCTCCCGAGATTCTATGATGTTACGGAGGGGTCGATAACGATAGACGGACAGGATATAAGAGACCTCACCATGGAGAGCGTGAGACAAAATATCGGTTTTGTTCCGCAGAAGGGAATTCTGTTCTCGGGAACGATTGCGTCCAATATAAGATTCGGTGCACCAGATGCATCTGATGAAGATGTCAAGCTTGCAGCTGAGATTGCCCAGGCATCCGACTTCATAGAGGAGAAGGAGCACGGTTACGACAGTGCGGTTGCCCAGGGCGGTGGAAATGTGTCCGGTGGTCAGAAACAGCGTCTTGCTATAGCCAGGGCCATAGCGAGAAAGCCGAAGATCCTGATATTTGACGACAGCTTTTCGGCGCTTGATTTCAAGACGGATGTGGCAGTCAGAAAGGCACTTGGCGAGCACGTAAATGACAGTACAGTATTTATCGTTGCACAGCGAGTAAGCACCATACTCTCAGCAGATCAGATACTTGTGCTTGACGAGGGTACGATAGTCGGCAAGGGAACTCACAAGGAACTCATGCAGACCTGTGAGGAGTACAGGCAGATAGCCGAGTCGCAGCTTTCCCCATCGGAGATAGCAGCCAGTCTTGGAACTGACTCAGAAAGGCAGGTGTAGGACATGGCAGAACAGAATCAGACAAATAATCAGAGAAGTTTCAGAGGCCCTAGAAGAGGCCACGGTCCTATGAGGGGCGGCGAGAAAGCCAAGGACTTCAAGGGAACGATAGGAAAGTTATTCAGATATATAGGCAAGTACAAGGCAGCGGTTGTTGTCGTTGCTATATTTGCAATTGGAAGTACAATATTCAACGTAGTATGTCCGAAGGTACTCGGCAAGGCGACAACAGCCCTGTCCGAGGGGATCATGAACAAGATAACAGGCAACGGCGGAATTGATTTCACGTATATCGGTAAGATATTGCTGTTCTGTCTCGGTTTGTATGTGCTAAGTGTGACATTTAGCTTTGTTCAGGGCTTCATCATGACCGGTATCACCCAGAAGGTGTGCTACAGGATGAGACGTGAGGTATCCGAGAAGATCAACAGGATGCCGATGAGCTACTTTGAGAGCAGAACCTATGGCGAGGTACTTTCAAGGATCACAAATGATATAGACACCATGGGAAATGGTCTGAACCAGAGTATCACACAGCTCATTACATCGGTTAGTACGGTCATCGGTGTAATCGTGATGATGCTCACGATCAGCCCGCTTATGACACTTATATCAGTGCTGATACTTCCGATAAGTATCATGCTCATGATGTTTGTCATCAAGAAATCCCAGAGATTCTTCAAGCAGCAGCAGGAATACGTGGGACACATAAACGGTCAGGTTGAAGAGGTGTATGGCGGACACAATGTCATAAAAGCGTTCAATAAGGAGAACGACGTTAGAAGAGAGTTCCATGAGACAAATGAGACTCTGTACAAGTCAGCATGGAAGTCACAGTTCTTCTCAGGACTGATGCAGCCTATTATGATGTTTGTCGGTAATCTGGGCTATGTGGCAGTTGCCATATCAGGTGCGGCTCTGGCGATCAGAGGAACTATCCAGATAGGTGATATCCAGGCATTTATACAGTACGTGAAGAACCTCACACAGCCTGTTCAGCAGGTTGCCCAGGTCACAAATATGATGCAGCAGATGGCAGCAGCCGCTGAGCGAGTATTTGAACTTCTTGAAGAGAAAGAAGAGGAGCAGATAGTAGAGAATCCTGTATCCACAGAGGGAATCAAGGGTGAAGTTACATTTGAACATGTAAAGTTTGGCTACAATCCGGATCAGATCATCATCAAGGATTTCTCAGCCCATGTAAAACCGGGACAGCAGGTAGCCATAGTCGGACCTACCGGAGCGGGCAAGACCACCATGGTCAAGCTGCTTATGAGATTCTATGACGTGAATGGCGGTGCTATACTTTTGGACGGACACAATATTAAGGACTTCAACAGGCGTGAACTCAGGGATGTATTTGGCATGGTGCTTCAGGATACATGGCTGTTCAAGGGCACTATCATGGAGAATATCAGATATGGAAGATTGGACGCTACGGATGAGGAAGTTATCGCAGCGGCAAAGGCAGCTCATGCACATAGATTTATCTCGGCACTTCCGGGTGGATACAACATGGAGCTCAATGAGGAGATAACAAATATCTCCCAGGGACAGAAACAGCTCTTAACTATCGCAAGGGCAATTCTTGCTGACAATCCGGTCCTGATCCTCGATGAGGCTACATCGTCAGTCGATACGAGAACAGAACACAGGATTCAGAGAGCCATGGACAATCTGATGAAAGGCAGGACAAGCTTTGTCATAGCCCACAGACTGTCAACCATCAAGAATGCAGACATCATCCTTGTTATGAAGGACGGTGACATCATAGAGCAGGGTAACCATGATGAGCTCATGGCTCAGAATGGATTCTATGCGGATCTGTATAACTCGCAGTGGAGTTAAAGAATATTGAATAATAGGGTATGAAAGCCTGTATAAGCCTATATGAAATCATATTTGACGATTGTCATTGTGGATGATTTCACATAGGGATTATGCAGGCTTTTTATTATAGATTTGGCGGTTTATAGAATTTTAAGCATTGATAGTGGAGTACTCTTATCATATTCCATAGTTTAAAACTATGACGAGCCTCAAAATAATAGTATTTTCCATGGACAGCCTATCCTGCTAGAATATCCTCAAGTTAAGAAAACGAGAAAACACTACGGAGGATAAAGACGTATGAGCAAATTACAGACACCTTTCAGATACGATTTTGTAGGAAGCTTCCTGAGACCACAGGTACTCAAGGATGCGAAGGCAGCATATAGGGACGGAAAGATCTCCAAGGAGGAGTTCGATAAAGTTGTTGATGAGGAGATCATCAAGGTCGTTGCAAAGCAGAAGGAACTCGGATTCCATGCGATCACAGATGGCGAGTTCAGAAGAACATTCTGGCATCTTGACTTTATGTGGGGACTTGATGGCGTTGCCCATGAGAACACTGGAAATGGTGTGAAATTCGATGCAGAGCTTGCAGTTCTTGACGACACTTATCTTGTAGGCAAGATAAAGGCAAAGGCGCACCCATTTGTTGAATATTTTAAGTTCTTAAAGCAGTTCGAGGATGAGAATACTGTTGCAAAGTATACGATACCGGCTCCTGCACAGACATTTCAGCAGATGATAGTACCTGACAATATTGCAAACACAAGGAAGTTCTATCCTGCAAATGAGGAGCTTATCCAGGACATTGGAAAGGCTTATCAGGATGTAATTAAGCAGTTTTATGATGCAGGCTGTCGAAATCTTCAGCTTGACGATTGTACATGGGGCGCCATAGTGGGGGATGCCGCAAAGCAGAGATATAAGGCACTTGGAATATCACTTGAGGATGTCAAGAAAGAGCTGCTTGCAGTGAACAACCTTGCATTGGAGGGAAAGCCGGAGGATATGGTTATTACATCACATATCTGCAGAGGAAATTATCACTCAACATTCTTCACCAGTGGTCCTTATGACACAGTTGCAGATTACGTATTTGCAAATGAGAATGTGGATGCGCTGTTCCTTGAGTATGATGATGAGAGATCAGGCGGATTTGCACCTCTTGCAAAGGTTTCAGAGAACAAGAAGGTCGTGCTCGGACTCATCACTACAAAGTCTCCGGTTCTTGAGGATAAGGAGAAGGTCATTGCAAGGATCCATGAGGCTGCAAAGTATGTACCACTTGACAGATTATGCCTGAGCCCTCAGTGCGGATTTGCATCATGTGAGATCGGAAACAAGCTGACAGAGGATGAGCAGTGGGCAAAGCTCAAGCTCGTTAAGGAGATAGCAGAGGAAGTCTGGTCATAAAACAGAATATTATAGAAGTGAAGTGGCGGCGAACAGAAGCAAGAATCTGTTCGCCGCTTTTTTGTGTTATGAAATCTGTTATATACAAGCCTGATCGATATATGATACTATTAAGAAACGCGGAATCCTTGCGTGAGTTATATTCCCAGTGCTTTTGCTCGTGAGGATACTTCTTCTGAGAAAGAAGAATACTAAAGAAAATGTGTGTTAAAAAGCAGAAATATAGATATAGTTAGGAGTTAGATTCATGAAAAAGATTGTAGAGATGTGGAATAGGGTGTCGCTGATCGCGAAGATATTGGTTGGAATAGTGATCGGTGCGGTGCTGGGACTTCTGGTGCCGGGGGCAACGGGAATAGGCCTGATCGGAACCATGTTCGTCAGGGCGCTCAAGGCAATTGCGCCGATACTGGTGTTTGCCCTTGTCATCAGCTCAATTGCAAATGCAGGAAAGGGAAATGGCCAGCAGTTCCGTATGGTGACGATCATGTATATGCTCAGCACGCTATGCGCAGCGGTAGTGGCGGTGAGCGCAAGTTTTATTTTCCCTGTAACCATGACACTGGACCTTGAATCATATCAGGCGGATGTCGTCCCATCGGGAATCATGGAGGTCCTCCAGAATCTTTTGCTCAACATCACCGATAATCCCGTAAATGCGATACTCAACGCAAATTATCTCTGCATACTTGCATGGGCACTTTTGTTTGGACTTGCCATGCGACGGACAAGCAAGTCTATAAAATCTGCACTTGTATCCATATCGGATGCGGTATCAACCGTCGTGAGGTGGATCATCGGGTGCGCACCATTTGGAATCATGGGACTTGTGTTCACGACAGTATCGGAGAGTGGATTGTCGATATTCAAGGAATATGGCAGATTGCTGCTTGTGCTTGTGGGCGCCATGCTTACGGTTGCATTGATCGTAGATCCGCTCCTTGCGACTATCGTCTTAAGGAGAAATGCATATCCACTTGCATGGAGATGCCTCAGAGAGTCAGGTGTGACGGCGTTCTTCACCAGAAGTTCTGCGGCAAATATCCCAGTGAACATGTCACTTTGCAAAAGACTTGGACTTGACCCGGATGTGTATTCGGTATCCATACCGCTTGGCGCGACCATCAATATGGATGGTGCCGCCATCACTATAACTATAATGGCGCTTTCCGTTGCAAATACCTTGGGAGTGTCGGTTGACGTTCCGACAGCACTCATGCTCAGTCTTATGGCAACCCTTGGGGCGTGCGGTGCCTCAGGTGTTGCGGGAGGTTCGCTGTTGCTCATTCCTATGGCGTGCTCGCTGTTTGGAATCCCGCAGGATATATCCATGCAGGCTGTTGCTGTCGGAATGATCATCGGAGTGGTCCAGGATTCACTTGAGACGGCAATCAACTCATCGGGAGATGTACTCTTTGCCGCTACAGCGGAGTACAGACAGTGGCAAAAGGACGGCAGAGAGTTTAAGATAGGCGCCATCGTGAATCCAGATGAGTAGGATATTCCCATATAAAAAATAATCGGGCATGTTCAGGAAGAAACATACCCGGTTATTTTTGCCTTTATATTCCCCGTATCCCTGATTCCACAATTCCATTTGAATCTTTAGAGATTCCCTCAAGAACATGCGGAATTACCAACATATCCGTTCCGCATTTAGGACATGCCGCAATTCCCAGCAGTTCGCTGGTGCTTTCCAGACGATATTCAGACTGATATTCTATACCATCTTTCTGCCACATAAAAATGTGTCCGCATTTGAAACACTGCACTTCCCTGAATGTATTCCCCATAATAAATAATAACCTCCGTTGCAGTTTAGTCGTATTTTTAGTTTAACTCATCGCTATTAACAATGAAAGAAACAACAGGTTTATCTTCATTAAATGCAATATTAAACACAAACAGTATTCATTATTTATAGAAACTTATCCAGCTCCGCATCCACATTCTTCCTCTTCTTGATCTTTGGGTGGTCGATGACTCTTTCAAATATACAATATCCTAAACATTGTTTGCAACAGATGAAGAACTTTTATATAATTGTAGACAGTATGCGGAAGCTAAGATAACATATGAAAACTGAAAGAAAAACGGAAAAATGAACACTATGAAGAATGAGCCATTGTCTGGCAGATTAATGCCAGATACAGAGAATAACAAAACAGAATATAAGGCACATTACCATCTACCCGGACTTTTTGAATTCTACGAGCTGTACAAGGTATTTCTGCCGCTATACCGTGGGCACAGGGAATATTTTTATGACTGGTGTGATATCGGTTCAGTGTATGGCGCACCGGGGGACTGCCTCTGGGGCGGTGGCAGAGTGGGATATGGTGACAGCGATGCCGGAGATGTGCTGGAACTTATGAGTGAGTATGGAATATCGGCGAGGCTGACCTTCAGCAACTCACTACTGGGGCCGGAACACCTTGCTGATAAGCAGTGTAATGACTTGTGCAGGACTTTTGAGGATGGCAGGGCTGTTGCAGATGACACCCGAAGCAGGAGTATCATGCTAAGACCTAACCAGGCAGAAGGCAGGGCATATGTTCAAAATGGCGTCATAGTCCATTCGGAGCTGCTGCTTGACTATCTGCAGGAGAATTATCCGGGACTATATATGGTTTCATCGACAACAAAGGTCATTACGGACTTTGATCTGTTTTCAGCAGAGCTTGACCGGGATGAATTCAGGTATGTTGTGCCGGATTTCCGGCTGAACAAAGCATTTGACAGGCTGAGAGCACTTTCGCAAAAGCAGAAAGACAAGGTGGAATTCCTGTGCAACGAGTGTTGTTCGTTCTCCTGTCAGGACAGGAAAGCCTGCTATGAGGATGTGAGTCGTATGGCTCTCGGTGAGAAATCAATTCACCGCTGTACATCGCCGAACGCAGCAGGTGGCTATCGTTTTTCAAAGGCGATGGAGAATCCGGGATTTATAGGTATAGATGATATAAAGAACATTTACCTGCCACTGGGGTTTTCCAATTTCAAGATAGAGGGAAGAAGTCTTGGAAGTGCCATAGTGCTGGAATTTCTGCTATACTATATGACAAAGCCAGAGTATCAGCTGCGGGTAAGAGAAGAGATATATCTTGACAATACGCTGGATCTGTTCTAGGCATGCATATAACTGAAAAAATGATGATCGAAAGGGAAAAAGGGGTATGGAAAGAATTAAAAATTTATCTAAGACGCAGAAGGTTCTGATGATCATTATAGTGGTAATGATCATAGCATTTTCTATAATTTATCCGATTATAATGTCCATAAAGGGAATAGAATTCAGGGGTGACTTTCTGCCCCGAAAAGAAGAACAGGGAAATGTGACATATACAGATGGACATACAAGTATCACAGTATATGATGACCAGAGGATAGAATTTAAGTGTTATCACCGATTTACAGGAGATGAATATAGGGACATAACATATGGACCATATAGCTGGACGGAGGATCCTTCTGCCATACCGGTAGGGACAGAGAATGGCATGTTATCATCTGATGATTATATCGGAGTAAAGATCATGGAGGGTGATAAGGTGTTTTTTAGAGGCGCTGTCTCAAAAGCTGGCTACATGGTATACAATGCGGACGGCACGATGGCAAATGATTTTGATGTGGTTTTAGGAGATTATTATGCAAATCCGCCGGATATTTATGAAATAGTTAAGTTTATTAATGGTCCGCAGACAACAAACAGAGGAAATATAATATTATATATATTCGGAATCATTATATGCATCATTGCGGTCGTAAGTATGCTGTTCCCGGATGAACTTTTCAGATTGGCTATGTGGCCCAGAGTGAGAAATCTGTACGATGTTGAACCATCGGACTGGGAGCTTACAGTCCGTGTCATTGAGTGGTACGTGCTTACAATTGGTGCATTTGTGGTATTTGTGATTGGGCTTACGATGGGCAGTGTGACGTGATGACACCGGATGTGAGAATGAAAAAAGTGCTTAGCGCATAGATCATAGACAAATAGACGAAAGGACAACTTGAGTAACATGGCATACACACCGAATGATATATATGATTACATAATTGAGAATGACAGGGAATCAGAATTCCTGCAGGCGATAACACTCCATAAACAGAACTTTTCCATAGGAGAGATTACAGACAGGCGTTTTCTCGTAAAAGAAGACAAGACGGTAAAATTTATATCAAAGATGTATAAGATAAATATACAGATCACGGATGACGACATCATAACAGCGGTCATGAATGGCCTCTATGTGAGTGCATTTATATCAAGACAGGGCGATGCCTACAATGTGCATTTTCTCGTACATGCGTATCCGGAAAATATGAAGTCGCAGTTTGACGAAGAGATATTAAAGGAAGTCCTGCGATACATGATCATGATGACTATTGTACGGCTGAGACTGGATACGCCGGAGAAGGTGGAAGAATATCTGGGGAGCAGGGAGTAGCACTTTATGTAAATAAAGCTTATAGCCGCACCCCATGTGTATACGGAAAGTCAGGGGATGATATGTGAAGTATATCACAATCACCCCCCTGGCTTTTTTATGAATAATATTTGGCTGTTATAAAGTAGTTTTGATGAAACAAAAAAGCTGTCTGAAATAATTCAGACAGCTTCTGTCACGTGCGCAAGAGGATTCGAACCCCCGACACCTTGGTCCGTAGCCAAGTGCTCTATCCAGCTGAGCTATGCACACATGTTGCTTAACAACATCAGTTATACTACAACAGATTTGATAAAATGTCAAATGAAAAGTTGCAAATATTTCAATTTTTTCATTCTACCTGAGGTTGAAAAATATCAGTAATAAATAACTGTAGTTATTCTTCAGGTGATTCTCTCTTAAGTTCAGGAATATACCTCTGACCATATATGCTGTTCTTGATGGACTGCATCTCAAGGTCTGTTGCGGATATCACATCTGCGCATTTCTTAAGTCTTGCGGAGATCATGTCCACGTTCGGGATATCCTTCTTATATCTGAGCTGGTGATCCAGGCTCGCCCAGAAGTCCATCGCGATTGTTCTGATCTGTACCTCCACACGCATATTCCTTGTGTGGTCTGCGAAGAACACAGGAATCTCGACTATGACATGCAGACTGCGGTAGCCATTTGGCTTTGGATGCGATATGTAGTCTTTTGCTTCAATCAGGGTGATGTCGTCCTGACTTATGAGCTTTTCTGCCACCATATATATGTCGTCGATGAATGGGCAGATGACTCTTATTCCGGCGACATCATCCAGATTGTTCAGTATACTTGCACATGTAACCGGACAGCCCTTGCTAGCAAGCTTTTTGGCAATGCTGACAGGCTTTTTGATCCTTGACTGTATGAATTCTATAGGATTTCTCTTATATCTTACGCTGAAATCATCATTCAGCACTTCGAATTTTGTCTTTACCTCTCTGATGGCACATGAATACATCATCATGATCTCCTCAAAGTTCTGCATCTCCTGCATGAAGGGATTTTCCTCCGGACGCAGAAGGGAATTGATGTATTTGCTGTTCAGAGCATTTGTCTGTATTGATTCCATAACTCCTCCAAAATGTAAAAAACTGGAATGGTGTGTCCTGTTGCACAACTATGTGTATTATACTACATTACACTTGTGCTTAAAAATAAAATTTTATAAAATACCTGTGAATGATCAATAAATACTGACAGGCATAACCCTTTTGCTTTATTTGTCAGTTCACAGAGTCAGGAGAAGACAATGAGCTATTTTGATGAGATGATCGCCACGGAGCGTATACCGGATTCCTATGTGGGATGGGAACAGTACAGACGTGAGGTGACGGAATATATAGAAAATAACTGCCGGGTAAAAAAAGAATCCGGACAGGATGCAGATGCAGCGAATTCAAAGCCTGTGCTTGCACTGTGGGGAATAGGGCCGGCCGGCGATATAGATATAGGAAGATTGGCAGGTAATTACAGGCTGGTGCTCATAGACAGAGACAGGGAAGCTGTGCTTTCGGCAGTCAGGGAATATGGGCTGAAGGAACAGGATTATATAATAGCGGATATTCCATTCTGGCATGTAGACGATGACCAGTACCGTCTGTACGAGGCGATGCTGGAGGACTGTGCGGACACCGAGCATATACTTGAGTTCCTGACAGGCATAGCGACTGCCAATTCCGGTAAATATATTGGCAGAACGGAATCTGGGGATATAGTAAATGACACCGACAGGTATCTTGATATATTTGATTACAGTGTGGCGGTCGGTATTCACAGCCAGCTCAATTCCAGATTTGCGGCACTGCTTTACCACTACAGGGACAATTATCATGAGGAGGACCTGCGACTCATAAGCAGTGCCATCTCGGGGCTGAACGAGGCGGCGGTGGAGAGACTCAATGACTACATGTATCATATGACAAAGGATGTCCTCATATATGGATATGAGGTCGCTGCATGTGAGGATCAGACATGCGCAGAGAAACTTGCAAATGCATTTGACAGGCGGGATGTGGAGACGATGAAGTCGGTGGAGCACATAGAAGGTGTGGCACAGCTCATGAAGGATATGTCGCTTCATATGAACTACGACGTGGAGCTGGTTGACAGCCGCCATATGGTATGGCCATTTGACACGGCTGGTGGCAGGAAAAATTACGTGATGGGATTTGCCTCTATGCGGAAGATATGATGTCCTGCTAACAAAGATACAAAAGATTAAACAATAACCCATAAAAAACATAGAAATCAACGTATATTATCATGAGGAGGGACCCGTCGTAAGACGGGAGGAGTCCTTGTGATGCACGCAGACGCCGCACGAAGTGCATTTGCATGCGTCTGCACCACAATTATCATGAGGAGGGAGTTGTAAAAGGTTATGACAGACAAGGAATTTGAACAGTGTATGTCTGCTATGGCGGCGGGCGACAGGGATAGCCTGCGGCACATATATGATGCGTATCTGAAGCTCATATATGCTGTGGTGTACGACACCATAGGACAGCGCGAGGAGGCTGAGGATGTGACATCGGAATTCTTCATCAAGCTGTACAGCATCGCGGGCAGCTATAAGCCAGGTAATGGACACAAGCGATGGATAGTTACGATAGCCAGAAATATGGCAGTGGACAGGATCAGGAAGATAGACCGCGAGGCTCTGGTTGATGAGATACCGGAGACAGCACAGACTGGAAGCATGGAGGAACAGGTTGTGAACAGCGTATCCCTGAAGAAAGCCATGGGATCATTGAAGCCGGATGAGCGGGAGGTAGTCGATCTGAAGGTTGCTGGAGGTTTTACATTCAGGGAGATAGCAGAGATGGTTGGAAAGCCTATGGGAACAGTTACATGGCTATACAATAATGCGATCAAGAGACTTAGGAGGTGCAGACTATGAACAGACATGAAGATGAACTGGAACAGAAAGTAGCTGACAAATATATAGAGAATATGGATGCGCCTGATCTCTGGGGAAGGATAGAATCAGGACTTGATAAGGTGGATGTACAGAGGACTCGGGATAAAAAGCAGCCGGACAGCCGCAAAGCATATGGGAACAGAAAAACTGCGCAGATCATATCAGGTCTTGTGGCCGCTGCCGTGGTGTGCGTGCTGGTAATAGCAGGACCGCTGAGAAACAGTCAGAAATCTGCAAGTGATAAGTCTGTTCAGGAAAATATTGCGGTTGATATTGAAACTTCTGATGAGAGCACAGATGGCAGCGATATGGTGGCAGAAAGTTATAGTAATGCTGAAAGTGCTGCAGCATCGGCGGATAAGACACAAAGTAACGATGGACAGATGTCTGACAGCGCTCCGGAAAGTTTTGATGTGCAGAAAAGTCAGGAGTATCAGGAGGAAGCCTCGGGAGACTACGCGCCGATGATCATGGTGGGAGGTGTGCTCTATAAGGACACATATGATATGGTCGATGTGGACAGCGTGGATGAGAGCAAGGTGTTATACGCAGAAAGCTACACTGACGGCATGCCGACAAATGACGGTGAGGTCAACTTTGATATGAATCCGTCCAAAAACTCAGCGTATATCGTGTGTGATGATGGCAGTCTCATCGTGAAGGTTGAGGGCAACTGGTACAGATTTGATAGAGAGGAATAATAAAATCATATATTTCGAAATAGAAAATGCCAAGATAAAAACTATTTTTGAAGCGTAGGTTAAAGTTTACAAATAATTCCATAAAAGATAACGAGCCCTTCGTATATATGATATAAAGCTTGATCGATAGCTTGAAATTCATATTACGGAGGGATTTTATGATGAAAAATAATTCGAAAGTGTTTGCAAGATCTGTGTGTGCGGTTATGGCGGGGGTTATGATGGCAGGCGGACTTGTAGGCTGTGCTCACGGTGATTCAGTAAAGGTAAAGGGGACACACCTTGAAAAACAAGATGAGAATAGGGCGGAGACCGGTGAAAAGAAGGACAAAACAGAGGCGGCAGGGATAGCAGAAAAGTACAGGGCAAAAGAAAAGAAGAAAAGGGAAAAGACGCGTCAGGACAATGGACTTAGCGGCTTATTTGACAGTATGTCAGAGTCTGTTATGTATACGGAAGGATATTGTGATGAGGTGAACACCATTGGAGATACAGCGATGGTGACAGATACTTCAAATTCTATGTATTCAGAGGTCGCCTACGATACGAGAGAATATGACAGCATGACGGAGAATGGATTTGTGTCCACAGTTGACAGACCACTTTCTACATTTGCGGCGGACAGGGATACAGCATCCTACAGCAACGTTAGGTCATATATAGAGTCAGGTAGTCTTCCTCCTGATGGAGCGGTGAGAATAGAGGAGATGTTGAATTATTTTACCTATGACTACAGAAAGAAGCCTGAGGACGGAGAGAAGTTTTCTATATACACAGAATATTCGGACTGCCCGTGGAACAAGGACACAAAGCTTATGATGGTGGGGATCAACACAGACGAGATAGATTTCGGGGACAAGAAGCCTTCAAATCTAGTGTTCCTGATCGATACCTCGGGATCTATGTATGATGACAATAAACTCCCTCTTGTGCAGCAGTCATTTGCTATGCTCGCGGAGAATCTGGATGAAAATGACAGGGTTAGCATAGTGACTTATGCGGGAGAGGATACTGTGGTGCTCTCGGGTACACCAGGTTCAGAGCAGTATACTATAAGTGAGGCTCTTTCAAATATGACCGCTGAGGGCTGCACCAACGGCGGCGATGCCATCATCACAGCTTATGAGCTGGCGGAGAAAAACTTCATAAATGGTGGAAATAACCGTGTCATACTTGCGACAGATGGGGACTTGAACGTGGGGCTGACCAGTGAAAGCGACCTTGTGGATCTAATAACCGAGGAGAAAAAGGAAAACAACATTTTCCTCAGCGTGCTTGGGTTTGGAACGGACAATCTGAAGGACAACAAGCTTGAAGCGCTGGCAGATAACGGCGATGGAAGCTATGCATTTATAGATTCCGCATATGAGGCAAAGAAGGTGCTGGTGGACGAGATGGGCGGCACACTGAACACCGTTGCCAAGGACGTGAAGTTTCAGATAGAGTTCAACCCGACAAATGTAAAGGGATACAGACAGATAGGCTATGAGAACCGCGCTCTTGCGGATGCGGATTTTGCAAATGATGCGGTGGACGGCGGTGAGATAGGTGCAGGACACATGGTTACGGTGCTGTATGAGATAGTGCCGGCCGGATCTGATTTTGAAGTACCTGCGGCCAATCACAAATACGGAGAAAATATAAATCAGGTGAATACAGCAGAGTCAACATCACAAGACCTTCGGGATAAGTCAGATAGCGCAGAGAACTATGCAGGTGAGCTTGCGACAGTGAACATAAGATACAAGGACCCCGATGGAGATAAGAGCAACCTTGTGAGCTGTGTGGTGAAGACAGACAGCTACAACGGCGGAATGTCCGCTGACATGAGTGCGGCAAGTGCAGTGGCGGCTTATGGCATGCTCCTCAAAAACAGTGAGTACGCGGGAGCAGCAGATCTTGATATGGTTCTGTCGCTGGTTAGTGGGAAGACGGGAAGTTCATCCGACAGTGATGACATTATCGATATGCAGTGGCAGGATTTTGCAGATATGGTACGTCAGACTCAGAAAATCAAGGGTTAGAGAAAACTCTTTTATTTTATTGATAATTCTTGTATAATAACAAATTAGAGTGTCTTATTAGACGAAATAAATTAAAAATATCAATAAATAGACAGAAAGGGTAAGATTCATGGGCGAGAAGAAGATTATGCTTGGTAACGCAGCCATTGCAAGAGGCTGTTATGAAGCAGGTGTCAAGGTGTCAGCGGCATATCCTGGAACACCAAGTACAGAGATCAGTGAGAACATGGTGCAGTATAAAGGAGACATTTACTCAGAATGGTCACCAAATGAAAAGGTTGCCACAGAGGTAGCTATTGGTGCATCATTTGCTGGGGTAAGATCCATAGTGTCGATGAAGCACGTAGGTGTGAATGTTGCATCAGATCCACTGTTCACAGCAGCATACACAGGTGTGAACGGAGGTATGGTACTTGTTGCAGCGGACGATCCAGGAATGTACTCATCGCAGAATGAGCAGGATTCAAGACTTGTTGCAAGAACAGCCATGATTCCGGTGGTTGAGCCATCAGACAGCCAGGAGGCAAAGGATTTCACAAAGTATGCATTTGAGCTGAGTGAGAAGTATGATACTCCTGTAATGCTCCGTACAACCACAAGACTTTCACACTCACAGGGGGTTGTAGAGCTTTGCGACAGACAGGAGATTCCTGACAAGCCATATGAGAGAAATATAAAGAAATATGTCATGATGCCTGGCAACGCTATACCACGTCATGTATTCGTAGAACAGAGACTTAAGGATATGGCAGCAGATGGAGCTGACATGCCGATCAACAGAGTTGAGATGAGGGACAAGAGCGTGGGTGTCATCACCAGTGGTATCCCTTACCAGTATGTGAGAGAGGCTATGCCAAACGCATCAGTATTAAAGCTTGGTATGGTAAATCCACTTCCAAGAAAGATGATCGAGGACTTCTGTGCACAGGTTGACAAGGTATATGTCATCGAGGAGCTTGAGCCACATATCGAGACTCAGGTGAGAGCATGGGGTATAGATGCAGTCGGTAAAGACCTGCTCACAGTTCAGGGCGAGTACAGTGCAAACATGCTCAGAGAGAAAATCCTGGGCGAGAAGGTTGAGACTGCTGAGGCTGCTCAGGTTCCAGCAAGACCACCTATCCTCTGTCCTGGCTGCCCACATAGAAGTGTATTCTCAGTTCTTTCAGAGCTGAAGATCCACGCAGCAGGAGATATCGGATGCTACACACTTGGAGCCGTTGCGCCACTCAGTGTTATTGACACAACAGTCTGCATGGGTTCATCCATTTCTACCCTTCATGGAATGGAGAAGGCAAAGGGCAAGGATTATATCAAGAACTGGGTAGCGGTCATAGGTGATTCAACATTCCTTCACACAGGTGTGAACTCACTCATGAACATGGTATACAACCAGAGCACAGGAACAGTCATCATACTTGATAACTCGACAACAGGTATGACAGGACATCAGGATCACGCCGCAACAGGTAAGACACTGATGGGAGATCCTACATACGCCATTGATATTTATAATCTCTGCAAGGCACTGGGAATCCAGAGCGTCCATGAGATAAATGCATTTGATATAGAAGGTCTTAAGAAGCTCATCAAGGAGGAGACAGCAAAGGATGAGGTATCAGTCATCATCACAAAGTCACCTTGTGTACTTTTGAAGACGACTAAGATAACAGGAAGATGCAAGGCAATACCTGAGAAGTGTAAGAAGTGCGGTATGTGCTTAAAGCCAGGATGTCCTGCAGTTATCAGGCAGGAGGATGGAACCATCCGTATAGATGACACACTCTGTACAGGCTGCGGACTGTGCATGAAGCGATGCAAGTTCGATGCTATAGAAAGGGAGGAGTTCTAATCATGGAGACAAAAAATATTATGATCGTCGGCGTAGGCGGACAGGGAACACTTCTCACAAGCCGTATACTCGGTGGAATCACCACGGCAGCAGGATATGATGTCAAGCTCTCAGAGGTTCACGGAATGAGCCAGAGAGGTGGAAGTGTTGTTACATATGTAAGATATGGCGAGAAGGTCAATGAGCCTATCGTTGAAGAGGGCTGTGCAGATGTGCTTATAGCATTTGAGAGACTTGAGGCGCTCAGATATGCACACTTTCTGAAGAAGGATGGAGTTATCATAGTCAATGACCAGAGAATAGATCCGATAACAGTAGTTACAGGCGTAGCACAGTATCCGGATGGAATCATAGAGAATCTGAGCAAGGAGTATAAGGTAATATCTGTGGATGCTATGGATGAGGCTAAGAAGCTTGGCAACAATAAGGTATTCAACACAGTTATCATAGGTATCGCAGCTCAGCATATGGATTTTTCACATGATGCATGGGTAGAGGTCATCAAGAATACGGTTCCACCTAAGACGGTTGAGAAGAACCTTGAGGCATTTGAGGTTGGATATAATCTGTAAATGATAACAATAAACTAATAAGATGGCGGGGTTTGTTAATTAGTTATTAAAAACCCCGCCATTTTATGTATTAATGATGGAAAAATGAAACCATGTATGGTAAAATGTATACAAATTTACTTGCATGGGGTATCAAGGTTATGAATGATATGTACAAAGAAGATATAGAAGCAAGATGGCAGCTGCTTGTATGGCGGACGGTCATTGCTATATGTGGTGTTACATTTGCGCTTTCATGGATATTGTATGGGGTTCATAGGGTAGAGAAGAATATAGGCAGCGGTCTTTATATGCTGGAATACATATTTATTCCGATGGCCATACAGATCATTACACTGGTGGTGTGTTACTTTATGATCAAAGCGGACAATATATCCAATGAGAAGAAAAATTACGTGGTCATAGGATTGATATTCGTGTCTATAGGAGTTATATCATTCACATATTATTCCGTTTTGCCACTCATCATGTTGCCAATCTTAACCATAGTTGCTACGGCATTGTTTGCGGATCAGTCACTAACCATATGGTCTGGTGTTGTGGTGGCGATACTAACCGTAATTGATATGGTGAGGTATCATTTTGAGTACACTGACAGTGTGGCGGGGCTTAACTGGGTCGGAGTGCTCAGCATATTTCTTTTGTTGATCATTCTTTTGTGCGTGATGGTGGTTATAGTCAACACACATACAAAAGCACTTATGAGTTCTATAATGGGCAGCTACAACAGACAGGTCACTCTCATGAGTGAGCTTATGATAGATCCGATGACGGGACTTTACAACAGACGTTCATTTGAGGACAGTCTGGAGAAGGAGATAGAACGTGCCGAGCAGACAGGAGCCAAGTCGTATGTGACTATATTTGATATAGATCATTTCAAGGAGGTAAATGACACATACGGACATAGCAACGGTGATATAGTCATCAAGGCTCTCTGCAAGATGATGAAAGAGAAATCTAAGGATATGGGGCTTGCGTTCAGATACGGCGGCGAGGAGTTTGTCATACTGTTCCATGATGTGGAACTATCAAAGGTCATGAATATTGTAGAGGACATAAGAACAGAGTTCAGATGTTATTATTTCCATTTTATGAACAAGGATGGAATCACATGTAGCTGTGGTGTGGCAGAGTACATCAAGGGTGAGAGCTCAAAGGCCTGGTTTAACAGAGCTGATTCAGCGCTTTATAAGGCAAAGGAGTCAGGACGTAACAGGACGGTCATAAGCGAGTGATGTATATTCATATGATATTTTAGATACAGAATACAAGATGAGAATATAAGATGTGGAACAAATAAAACCTTGCATCATTTCCCGGAACGGGTGATGCAAGGTTTTATTTGTTTCGTATATTTATGTTTGTTAGAGTTATTCAACATATTCATTGAGCCATTCCACAATCCCGTTGGATATTGCCTTGGCGTAGTTTTCAATATTTTCGTTAAAGTAGTCCAGATCATCCTGACTTGTCATAAATCCCATCTCTATAATCATGCTTGTCATATCCGTGTCACGGATCACCGCGTAATCGTCGTCACTGTCTCCCTGGGTTCCAATCCTCACACCTCGGTTGTCGGTTATGCCAACTTCCTCAAGGTTAGTCAGGATGTCGTCTGCCGCCGCGTAACTGCGTTCCGAACCTGAACTATGTATCCATATCTCTATCCCCTTTGTGGTATTGGCTGTTGCGGTTGAATTGCGGTGTAGGGATACGAATAAGTCCGCTTTCGCCTTGTTTGCTATGACTGATCTTGAAGCGAGCTGTGTATCGCTGTCATCAGATCTTGTCAGAACCACGTTGACACCGCTCTTTTCAAGGGCATCAGCAACCTTCAGGGCAAGCCGGAGATTGTCATCTTTTTCGTAGCTTCCATCGAGTCCAACAGCTCCCACATCGCTTCCGCCGTGGCCGGCATCCACACATACGGTATATGTATCATTTGCTTTTTTCAGGCGCACAGTCTGCTGTCTGGCTTTGCCGGAGTTTGCCTTTGCCAGAAATATTCCAAGCACGAGAACACAAATCAGCAATATAATATTTATTACAACCAGAAATGCCACAAGGGCACGTAGTTGCTTTACTGTCATTTTCTTTTTTCGTTTGCTCATATTTCCTCCAATAAAAATACCATCAATAAACATAAACGAATTTTCGATCTTTTTCAACCCTGTACAACGGATTAGTTGAAATGTTATAATTATCAGAAAATATAAACAAAAATATAAACGAAGGATGTGATTGACAATGATAATCGATTTTCACACACACACATACCCGGATAAAATAGCGGCGAAGACTGTGGAGCTTCTTGCGGGAAGATCCGGAACTGTGCCGCACTCAGACGGAACACTCATGGGTCTTGAGAGTGATATGGAGCACAGACGTGTGGATATATCCGTGGTGCTTCCTGTTGCCACTTCGCCGAAACAGTATAAGCATATAAATGAATCAGCACAGGTGGAGAATGAACAGTTTGCGGACACCCATGTGTGGTCATTTGGCGGTATACACCCGGATAACGACAACTACAAAGAGATACTCAGGGATATAAGTGACAAAGGACTTAAGGGGATAAAGCTTCATCCGGACTATCAGGGGGCGTTCTTCAACGATATAAGATACAAGAGGATAATAAGCTATGCCACGGAGCTAGGACTTATCGTGGTCACTCATGCAGGGCAGGATATAGGCCTTCCTGAAGTGGTGCACTGTACACCGGCAATGACGGAGGAGGTGCTGGATGAGGTTCAGCCGGACAAGCTTGTTCTTGCCCATATGGGTGGGTGGCAGATGTGGCAGGATGTTTTGGACAGGCTGTGTGGCAGGGATGTATATCTGGATACGGCATTTTCATATGGACATATACAGTACAGGGATGGAGCAGTACACAAATGGAAACTTATGGATTCCGATATGTTCAAGGCAATAGTGGAGAAGCATGGCGCTGACCGTGTACTCTTCGGAACCGACAGCCCATGGTCAGATCAGTCCGAGGCGATCTCAGATATAGAGGGATTAAAGCTTCCCGAGGGTGTGAGAAAAAAGATAATGGGGGAAAACGCGGCTCGTCTGCTTCGTATATAAATACTTTGTAAAACTGGAAAAAACTATTGCAAGTAATTTAAAAATATGTTACATTTTTATTACAGGATTGAATTTTCCACAAATACTATAAGCCGATTCCTATATGAATCATATACTAGTTGAGGACAATAGAGACATGTCGATGCCTTCCGACATGTCTCTATTTTTGTATATATGGATATCAGAAAATGGGGCATACAGTGTATTGATATGTTACAGATAAATTGAAAATATAATATTTTGAGATATATAAAGTCATTACAATAAAAAAAACTTGAAATCATATGATCTCAAGTCTTTTTAAGAGCTGGGCTACAAGGATTCGAACCTTGAAAATGCTGGAGTCAGAGTCCAGTGCCTTACCATTTGGCGATAGCCCATTGCCTCAACAAATGGTAGTATATATTATTGTTCGGAAAATTGCAAGTGTTTTTTTGAAAAAATTTAAAAAAAATTTGTAAGCCTTCAGAATGGCTGTTTTGGCTTGTCGAGTAGATAAAAATAGGGTATAAAATTATATAGAAATTGCATCGGGGGTAGAACATAAATGTATTCATATGACGCGATAGTTAGATACAGTGAGACAGGCGGAAGAAAGACATCGAGCATGGCGACCATCGCCAACTATTTTCAGGATTGCGCTATCCTTCAATCGGAGGAGGTCGGAATAGGTCTTGATTACCTTGCAGAACATAACAGAGCATGGTTTTTGATATCATGGCAGATAGAGGTGGATAGATATCCTGAGCTTGGAGAGCAGATAAAGGTCCGCACATGGGCTTATGATTTCAAGGCATCACTCGGATTTAGAAACATAGATGTGATTGATGGTGAAGGAAACAGGATTGTCAAGGCAGCATCGATATGGAGTTATGTTGATACTGAGAGCATGCGTCCGGTCAAGATAGACCAGGAGGTTGCAGAGGCTTATCCGATGGAACCTGCAATAGATATGGAATATGCGCCGCGAAAGATAAAACTTTGGGATGAATATACAAAGGTGGATACACGGCATGTCATGTCGTATCAGATAGATTCCAACAATCATATGAACAACGAGGCTTATATAGCTCTTGCACAGGAATATGTGGAAGATATAACAGATATTACAGCGGTCAGGGCAGAATATAAGATGCAATATGTCAAGGATGATGTTATAGTAGTAAAGAGGGCTCGTGATGGAAAGTATGTACAGATACTTTTGTGTGACGAGGAGGACCGGGTAAAGTGTGTTGTCCAGTTTGAACTCAGGGCATAGAGAAAACACTGGTACGGTCAGATTATAATAAGAGGACGGTATAACGATGATAAGAATAGGTGAATGGAACGATCTGGTTATCAAGAGAGAAAGAGATTTTGGCGTGTACGTCGGAAGCGCTGATGACGACAGGGAAGTACTCCTGCCAAGAAAACAGGTTCCAAACGGCGCGAAGATCGGGGAACATATAAATGTGTTCGTGTACAGAGACTCGGATGACAGAATAATTGCGACGGTTAAGGTTCCATATATAACTATGGGGAAGATGGCAGTGCTCAGGTGCGTTGGAACAACCAAGATAGGTGCGTTCATGGACTGGGGACTTGAGAAGGACATACTTCTTCCATTTAAAGAGCAGTCAGGACCAGTCAGGGAAGGCAGAGAGTATTTGGTGAGAATGTATACGGATAAGTCAGACAGACTGTGCGTATCAATGAAGGTCTATGAATATCTTAGTTGCGAATCTCCATATAAGCAGGGCGACGAGATATCAGGCATAGTGATAGAGTACAAGTCGGAATATGGAGCATTTGTCGCAGTCGACAACAAATATGCGGCACTCGTACCTGGCAAGGAGATTCACAGTGCAATATATCCAGGAGATAAGATCCAGGGAAGGGTTGCGGATGTCCGTGAAGATGGTAAACTCAATCTCACGCTTCAGAAACCAGCAAAGATACAGACTCGTGAGAATGCGGAGATGATAGTTAACATAATAGAATCCTATAACGGCGTGCTGCCATTTAATGATAAAGCCGACACATCAGTCATTGAGAAGGAATTTGGAATAAGCAAGAGATCGTTCAAGATGGCGGTGGGCAAGCTGCTCAGAGACGGTCTGATCCGTATAACTGAGAATAATATCGAGCTACTTACAGAGGAGGAGAGAAAAGAGCTTGCAGCAAAAGGAACAACAAAGGATGACGTTGTAAAGAGGAAAAAAACTCAGAAATCATTTGGACAGACATATGCAGGAGACATATCAAAGACCAGAAATAAGCCGGAGGGAAGCAGCAGAAAAGAATTTGCAGGGAAAACTGTTCCAAATAGGTCTGGAAAGGTCAAATTCACCCGCAGCAGCGGTGGAAGACGAAACAACTGGCATGCTATGCTGGCAGAGCAGGAGACAGACAGCACGGATGATATTTGAATATGATATAATGAGCATTGCGACTGTTGCGCTTGCGCAAACCGTCATAATGCGAATGCCTACATGGAGCCGGTAGGCGACATGATATTTTAGAATTATATTCAGATATATTATGAAAGAATTATAAAATAATAACAGGAGGATGTTGACATGAAGACAATTATAAGTACACCAAAGGCACCGGCAGCAATAGGCCCATATTCACAGGCTGTTCTTGTGAATGGAATGTTATTTACATCAGGTGTTATACCTATCGATCCGGAGACAAATATATTGGTTCAGGGAGATGTTGAGACTCAGGCAAGACAGGCAATCGGCAACCTGAAGAATCTTATTGAGGCATCAGGTTCATCAATGGAAAAGGTAGTAAAGACAACTGTATTTATCAAGGATATGAATGATTTCGGAAAGATAAACGATATATACAAGGAATTCTTTACAAGTGATTTCCCGGCACGTTCATGTGTTGAGGTAGCAAGACTTCCAAAGGATGTTCTGATCGAGATAGAAGCCATAGCAGTGGTAGAGTAAGATATGGAAATTGGAGAAGCAAGAAAGAAAGTAAAGGGTGCGACGTGGTTTTTCGCATCGCTCATAGGGGTGTACCTGATAGTCCTTGCAGTGCTGATGCTGAGCGGACTTGGGGGAAGGATATCAATGATCCAGAACCTGCTTATTAGCCAGGGAATGATATTTATTCCAACTCTGGTATATATAAGCATAACCAGGTGTGATATCAGGGAAACCTTAAGGATAAGAAAGACACACTGGTCGGCGATCTTTATCGTGCCGGTTTTTGTACTTGCACTTGAACCTGCCATGTCGGTCATCAATTCCATAAGTCTCCTGTGGGTGGATAGTGCCACAACGGAGCTGACAGAAGGCCTTGTGGCTAAGTACCCATTCTGGGTATCAACGGCACTTATGGCGCTCACACCGTGTATAGTCGAGGAACTCGCATACAGAGGAGTCATTCTGGGCAGCTACAGGTACAGCAGCCGTCTGTGGGCGATTATTGTATCCGGATTATTGTTTGGTGCAATGCACATGAACTTTAACCAGATGGCATATGCGGTGGTTCTGGGAATTATGCTGGGACTTCTGGCGGAGGTAACGGGAAGCATACTGCCGACTATGTTGGCGCATTTTTGCTTTAATGAGATATCTGTTTGTATAGGCTATTTCCTATATCATGACAGCTCATTAAAAAAGGTTGCGGAGTCTGCATCTGAAAATATCGTAACGACAAAGCAACTCATAATAACTATAGTCAGCATGACACCGTTTGCGGTCGGTGGGTTATGCGTAGCATTTGCCCTTCTATATGCCCTTGCGGTCATCAATTGCAGGAAGGATGAAGTCTTGGGAATGTTCCGGAGACAAATGAGATTTGCAGATGATGGTTCAGAGATCCGGAGACCAAGGATAATCTCGATTCCACTTGTGCTCTCACTGGCAGTGTGTATAGGATTTATGGTAGTCAGTGAGATCTTATGGTGAGATTTACGAAATATAGTGTTAATATGTAAGCTTGGACAACATATGATCCAACATCAAAAAATGCCTGCAGATAATATATCTGTGGGCATTTTCTGTATGTTGATGAGTATTATTACTGATCTCTGTCGAGAAACCAGTAGAAAGATATGGTGTACAATCCGGCAACTCCCACCAGTGTATATATGATCCTCGAGAATGCTGTGCCGGAACCAAATATACCGTCCACGATGTTGTAGCTGAACAGACCTATGATGCCCCATACAATGGCGCCGATTATTGTAAGCGTCAGGCATATACAGTTAAGTGTTTTCATTGTAGACCTCCCAAATTTATCTGCGCCATAATAAGACGCATTTATATATTCCTACAATGTAAGTGTGTACTGCAAAAGGAATTTTTATTCTGAAAAATCAGATTAACTGTGAGATACTTGACACTTTTGATTGACTGTAGTACATTTACATTTGAATAATTGTTCAATTGGCACAGATATAACGCTTCGTCTGTTTTATTCAGAAGAAGCGTTTATGTTCATATACGGAAAGGACAAGGTGGAAATATGATAGATTTTGGCGAGTATGAACTTGAAAGCTCAGATCTCTCGGATCTTGCAGAGTTGTTCAAGGTATTTGGAGATTCGACAAGGATATCGATCATGTTCGCATTGCTCAAGCAGGAGCTGAGTGTCGGTGAGATAGCGGACAGGCTAGAAATGAATGCATCAGCGATATCGCATCAGCTCAGGGTACTTAAGCAGGCAAAGCTGATAAAAAGCAGAAGATCAGGTAAGAATATCATATACGAATTGGCAGACGAGCATGTGGTTACGATTATCAAGCAGGGCGTTGATCATATTTTGGAATAAGAGATGAGGTATTTGAATGAAGGTAGAATCACTTATATTTGATATGGATGGAACACTGTGGGACAGTGCTGAGAATGTGGCGAGATCCTGGACTGAGGTGCTTAAGGAGAAGTCTGATGTGGACATGGTGGTGACTGAGTCTGACATAAAGGCGGTTATGGGCATGCCTATGGATGCCATAGCAAGAAAGATGTTCGGTGAATTTCCAGAGGAGAGGCAGATGGAACTTGTGGATGCCTGTGGCGATTATGAGAATGACTATCTTAGGCAGCATGGAGGAAAACTCTATGATGGCGTTGAGGATACATTGGCAAAGTTATCAGAAGCGCACAGGCTTTATATAGTGAGCAACTGTCAGAGTGGGTATATAGAAGCATTCCTTGAGTATTATGGATTTGGCAGATATTTTAAGGATATTCTGTGCTGGGGTGATACAAAGGTATCAAAGGGCGAGAGCATAAAGATACTTATGGATAAGAACGGCATAACTGATGCTGCGTATGTGGGAGATATACAGGGCGATTGTGACAGTGCAAGATATGCAGGCATAAAGTTTATTCATGCCGCATATGGATTTGGTAAGGTCGAGGATAAGGATGCATCTATACAGCGGTTTGAGGGTCTTTTGGATATTGTAGAGTAAGATTTAATGAACCTGGGGATATCACAGACCTAGGTGATATTGTGGCAGCAGCTATATAGTTTAATACTAAAAAAGAACAGACAGTATTATTAACCAATGGTACTGCCTGTTCTTTTTTTGCATATATATATATGAAATGGATAAAATTATTTGTTCATGTGCTCAAGAGAGGCAGCTACAAATCCTTTGAAAAGAGGATGTGGCTTGTTTGGCCTTGACTTGAATTCAGGATGAGCCTGGGTTCCGATGAACCATGGATGATCTGGAATCTCGATCATCTCAACGATGTGTCCGTCAGGTGAGAGACCGACCAGCTCCATTCCATTGTCTGAGAGAGCCTGTCTATAATCGTTGTTGACCTCATATCTGTGCCTGTGGCGTTCGTGGATGTATTCTGTTCCGTACAGCTTGTACGACTTGGAATCCTTTGCAAGTACACAAGGGTAAGAACCCAGTCTGAGAGTTCCGCCGAGGTCTGTTACATCGTGCTGGTTTGGCATGATATGTATGACCTGATGGAATGAGTTTGGGTTGAACTCTGAGCTGTGTGCATCTGAATAGCCAAGTACATTTCTTGCAAATTCAACTATGGTAAGCTGCATTCCGAGGCAGAGGCCAAGGTAAGGAACATTTTGTGTACGAGCGTAATTAATGGAAGTGATCATGCCCTCGATACCTCTGTCGCCGAATCCACCAGGAACGATGATTCCATCCACATCGCCGAGCAGCTCGGAAACATTGTCCGGGGTTACGAGTTCGGAATCGATCCATTTGATCTCAACCTCAGCTTTGTTAGCGACTCCAGCATGCTTCAGGGATTCCACAACTGATATGTATGCGTCATGCAGTGAAACGTATTTGCCAACAAGGGCAACCTTCACAGAGGTGGTTGGATGTTTCCATGCATCTATCATATCTGTCCATTCTTTCCATGCATGATCATCTGGTGGGGGACATTCCATGTCAAGACATTCGCAGACAACGTCGGCGAGATGCTCTTTCTCCATTGCAAGAGGGACCTCATATAATACGTCTACATCAAGGTTCTGAATGACATTTCTGCTTGGAACGTTACAGAACAGAGCAATCTTGTCTTTTATTCCTTGATCCAGAGGAAGGTCAGAACGGCATACAAGTATATCCGGCTGGATTCCCATTCCTTGAAGATTTTTGACGCTGGCCTGCGTAGGCTTTGTCTTGATCTCTCCAGAAGCCTTGAGATAAGGAATGAGGGTAACATGTATCATGATGCAGTTGTTAGGACCTACCTCGTGCTGGAACTGTCTGATAGCCTCAAGAAATGGCTGGCTCTCTATGTCACCGACAGTACCACCTATTTCGATGATGGCAACCTCGGTGCCCTTGGCATCGGGATTCCTGTAAAATCTGTCCTTTATCTCATTGGTGATGTGGGGAACAACCTGGACGGTGTGTCCGCCAAAATCACCGTGTCTTTCTTTCTGAAGAATGCTCCAGTAAACCTTACCGGTTGTTACATTTGAATTCTTGTTGAGACTTTCATCAATAAAACGCTCATAGTGTCCGAGATCTAGATCGGTCTCAGCACCATCATCCGTTACAAACACCTCGCCGTGCTGAATGGGATTCATTGTGCCGGGATCAATGTTGATATATGGGTCGAATTTCTGACTGGTCACCTTGTAGCCTCTCATTTTGAGAAGACGACCAAGGGAAGCAGCAGTAATACCCTTACCGAGTCCTGATACAACACCACCAGTAACAAACACATACTTGACTGCCATAATTTTATCCTCCATAAAAACTTAAAAAACTACATTAACATATTATATGCAAGCCATATTCAAAAGTCAATTTAGAAAAACAAGTTAAAACAAAAGAGAACTTGATAAAATAATGCTGGAGCAAATAAAACAAATGTTTTTGAACTTAAATACGTGATAATCTAAGGTAAGTATGTTATCATGAAAAAAACTGAGGTGTTGTGACTGAATAGCCTGTGCTGAAGGTGGAGATCTATGAGAACTGTAAAATTCATACATATATCAGATGTACTCCTGAGAATAGATGTGGATAAGGAAACATCCTGGGGGGACGACAGGAAAAAGGAGATATATGAAACATTTGAAAAGATAATAGAGCGCGCAACAGATATCGGAGTGGATTTTCTGTTTATATCCGGCAATCTGTTTGATCATAAGCCTGATGACGGGGAACTTGAGTGGCTTGACGGTGTGCTTGGGAGCCTTAAAGACACAGTGGTTATATATGCCGCAGGATTTAACGACAATCTTGGTGGCGGGGCGGCGATCATGTCCTACAGGTTCAGATCCTCCGTGTGTGTCATTGGCAGTCCGGCGATGGGCAGCTATTTGTCACTGGGCGGAGGGTACAGGGATGCACAGGCCACGATGGCGATGGATCACCTGCATTTTCCTGAGAAAGACCTAGATGTGTATGGCGTGAGCTATTTTGATGGCAGGATGGATGCGCATGCCATAGATGAAGCAGAGCCGGATGACAGAGCTGTGCACAATGTGCTTGTGGCCTGTGGCGGTGACAGACACAGGATGCCCGTTAATTGGCACAGTCTGCATGACAGGGGTTTTGATTATATAGCTATGGGAGGCCGCCAGAAATATTCGGTAGAGATACCGGGCAAGGTCTATTATCCGGGAAGTCCAGAGGCGGTGTCTATGGAATCCACCGGTCCACATGGGTATATATATGTAGAGATAGGATCCGATGGGACAAAGGCAGAGTTTGTGCCTGTGGCGGCAAGGGAATACAAGCGGATCGATTATCATGTAGATAATTATACAAGGGACGGCGAGCTCGGCGAAGCGATAGAGAGACTTCTTAATATTGAAGGAGTCGAAAATATATACACTATCAATATAGTGAGGGAAGGTGGCTGTGAGAAAAGCTTTGATATTTCAGAAATGTTGTCGGAATACAGAATCCTGGCGGTGAATGGAGAGGAATTTGAGCGGACGGATTACAGCGAATATGTAAAAGCCAACAAAAACACGGAATTTGGGAAACTGCTAGAGAAACTGGACGATTCAGATATTGATAGCAGCAGTGGAGCAAAAATGGCTGTGGATAGGATGATAGATATGTCTATGCTCTATTGTAAAAATAATAAGAAAATGGGAAATGATGTATTTCGTGAAATGAAAAGGCAGGTAATGAGCTTGTTGGAAATAGAATGTCATGCCTATGAAAATCAAAGAGATATTAAGGAATATCTTGAAATTAGAAATGATTATATCATCAGTCCTGATGTTTTAGAACAACTCAACCTAGTATGGGCAAAAGAAAGGGCGATGGAGCTGGAGATTACAACACTTAGAAAACGAGCAGAAGAGTTGCCCCGAAAATACAGAAGAGAATGGATCCTTATGGGAATCAGAGCGACAGTCATACCAATGATGACGATGGGAATTTTGTCAATAATATTGTTGTCTGCCACATTGAAAAGAACAGGAGGTTCGTTTCCTGATGATAGATTGGTGTATATCCTAATATTTATGATGCTAGTCATTTGGGGGTTTTATTGTGCGGGATATGTATTTGCTAAATACAGGGGAATTATAAAAAAAGGCGGCAAAACCAGACTGCATGAAGAACTTGAACATAATCAGATATGCTTAAATGCCCTGTGTGCAGACCGTGATGCAATTCACAAAAAAAGGACAGAGCTGCAGATGCTTGATGGACGCAGAAGGGATATGTATGAAAGCATGAATGACAGGGAGAAAAAACTGGATGTGAAACTACAGAAGCTCCGTCTCGTAAGGTCTGCGTTGGACATGCTACGTGAATAAAAATGATCATTGGGGGTTAAGGCAGTCTTGTCTGCTCCGCCTGTATTATGGCTTTTTCGTTTCTGAATGTCTGAATAGCGACCATTTGAATAGAGCCGAGTATGAGCAGAAAGCCAGCCAGATCCATTCCGGAAAATTTTGTACCGAGAACCAGCCATGTCAGAAGAGCGCTCGTAACAGGTTCAACTGTGACAAACAGACTCGCTTTGACACTGCCAAGTATACTGATTCCTATGCCGTATATAGTAAATGGAATGAGTGAGCCGACAATAGCAACAGCAAGGGAAGCTGTGAGTATCTGTATGTTCATATGGGGGAAGGTAAATGTCCTAGTTACAAGTAACAGGATGATGGAAGCGAATAGAGAAGCCCATCCTATAACGTTGACAAGCCCATACGAATTGTATAATTTCTGCGGATAAAGACAATATATAGTAAAGCAAACGGCTGATATAAGCCCCCAAAAAAGAGCAGGGAATGATATGGCAAGAGAATTAAGTCTGCCGTGTGTTGCAATCAGAAATATCCCGGCAAATGCGCATATTACGGATATGGTCTCGTAATTTTGTGGTTTTTTATGCATGAATATAGCAGTGTAAATCAAAATCATAATGATATATGTAAACTGGATGACTGTGCCTGTGGCTGCATTTGAATGCTCGATTGAGGCAAAGTAGGTGAATTGTACGCCCATCACTCCGGTGAGGGAGAAAAAAATCAGAGATATAACACTTTTAGGCTTTGACCATATGGACAAAGCCTTTTTATCTTTTTTTAGTGCAGAGATAAAGAGTAATACTATACCGGATATAAACTGGCGAATGATAGATAACTGGATTGAATTCACATCGGATGCCTGAAAGATATATTGTCCCAGAACTCCGCTGATTCCCCACATGATTCCGCATGAAAGCACCAGTATGATCCCGAATTTTTGTGAATGAGCAGTTTGTGTATTAGTCATAGCATTACTCCTTCTAGTAAAAGTGCCATTATTTTAGCACTGCTCCGGCATTATTTCAACTGTTCTTCAGACATGGAGCCTTAGTGTCAAATGAAGGATTGAAGGCATAGAAATTCTTGAAATCAAGATTATCCTTCACGGCTTCCAGACACTCACCAAAACGCTGAAAATGAACAATCTCACGTTCTCTAAGGAATTTTATCGGTTCAGCAACATCCGGGTGATCTTTGCAAAGGCGGAGAATATTGTCGTAGGTTGATCGCGCCTTCTGCTCCGCAGCCATATCCTCGAAGAGATCTGTTATAGGATCCCCTTTGCACTGAAATTCACATGCGTTGAATGGAATGCCTCCGGCGGCCTGTGGCCAGATGCCTGTAGTATGATCGATATAGTATTTATCGAAGCCAGATGCCTTTATCTCTTCCATGCTCAGATCTCGGGTGAGCTGGTGTATGATGGACCCGATCATCTCCAAGTGACCGAGTTCCTCGGTGCCGATGTCGGTGAGTGCTGATTTGACCTTGTTGTCAGTCATTGAATATCTCTGCGAGAGATATCTCATGGATGCACTCAACTCGCCGTCGGGACCGCCGTACTGACTGATTATATCCTGAGCAAGTTTTGCGTTTGTCTCCTTTATATTAACAGGAAACTGTAGTCTTTTTTCATAAATCCACATCAGCAGTTACCCTCCCTTTCCCATGGCCATGGGTCGTTAACCCATGTGAAATAATTGTCATCGTTTACCTGATATTTGTTGAGCGGACCATACAGACTGATGTAATCCTTCACAGCCTGCTGCCTCATGCTCTGGTAGTTTTCATAGCTGGATAGTGCGTGTTTGCATGATGGGTGCAGATCAAGGTAGAGGGCGATGTCGTCCATGGCAAAAGATACTTCTGTTATAAAACGCATGAGCTGTTTCTTGTTCATTTTGTTCATGACTGTTTCCCCCTTATGCCGCAGAATATGAGATTGAGATCCTTAAACATGGTGCCTTCCTGAAGACCGCACTTGGCGTCATAGAGATTTTCGAATGGTTGTTCCGGAATATAAGTCATGCCCACAGGACGTCTTCTTGAATCCTCCGGGCATGTTTTTGGTTCATCTTTTGCAGGGCGGCATCCGCCAGCCTGATTGGTGTATTTGACCGTGGTGCCCTGGTTGTTGTAATAGCAGCGTCCCTGGCTGCCACGGCTGCAGTTTCTGTTTGCTTCCACAAAAGCCTCCAGATATAACATTCTCTGTATAGAGTATGCTGTGGGAGAGCTGGTGTGACAGCTTAATTTATTCCTTTCATAGATAACTGTATACGCTTTTTGTTCAGATCAATGCCGATGACTTTGACCTGAACTATATCTCCGACACTCACGACATCGAGAGGGTGCTTGATAAATTTGTTGGACATCTCAGAGATATGTACAAGTCCGTCCTGATGCACTCCGATATCCACAAATGCGCCGAAATCAATAACGTTTCTGACGGTTCCCTTGAGGATCATTCCCTCAGTGAGATCTTTCATCTCCAGCACATCGCCCCTCAAGATAGGTTTAGGCATCTCATCACGTGGATCCCTGGCGGGTTTCTCAAGCTCCTTGATAATGTCTGTGAGAGTTATGATTCCTGTTCCCAGTTCTTCGGCAAGTTTCTTGACATTGCCTGCGGCTTTGGAAAGCTCCTTAAGGTTGCCCTTCGAGATATCATCTGAGCTGTAGCCGAGGTGTTCCAGAAGGGCGGTGGCTAAATCGTAGCTTTCCGGATGGACAGATGTCGCATCAAGCGGATTTTTTCCATCACTGATTCTCATGAATCCTGCGCACTGTTCAAATGCCTTAGGACCGAGTTTCGCAACCTTGAGAAGTTCTTTTCTTGTGGTGAAACGACCATTTGTTTCTCTGTAATCCACGATATTCTTTGCAAGAGTCTTGTTGATTCCTGAAATGTGTTCCATGAGTGGCGCTGAAGCTGTGTTGAGGTCGACACCGACCTTGTTTACAGAATCTTCAACAACGGCATCAAGAGCCTCAGCAAGTTTTTTCTGATTCATGTCATGCTGATACTGTCCGACGCCTATAGCCTTCGGGTCTATTTTTACAAGCTCTGCGAGAGGATCCTGAACTCGTCTGGCGATGGAGGCGGCACTTCTCTGCCCTACATCAAAATTAGGAAACTCCTCGGTTGCGAGCTTACTTGCGGAGTATACCGATGCTCCTGCTTCATTGGTTATCACGTACTGGACAGGCGTGTCCAGCTCGCTGATAAGCTCCGCAATCACCATCTCAGACTCTCTGGATGCTGTTCCGTTTCCAACGGATATCAGAGAGATGCCGTACTTTTTGATGAGAGCTTTCACAGTCTTTTTTGCCTCGGCGACCTTGTTCTGCGGAGCGGTAGGAAATATGACTACAGTGTCAAGAACCTTGCCGGTTGGATCCACCACTGCAAGTTTACATCCGGTTCTGAATGCCGGATCCCATCCAAGTACAGTTTTACCTGCGATAGGAGGCTGCATGAGCAGCTGCTGGAGATTGGATGCGAATACCTTTATGGCACCATCCTCGGCGCTTTCGGTGAGGGAGTTTCGAATCTCTCGCTCTATGGCAGGTGCGATAAGTCTGGAGTAGCTGTCGTCTATGACATTATCCAGAATCTCTGATGTGTCAGAGTTATCCCTCGCGATGATCTTCTTTCTAAGGTAAGAGATTATCTCGTCCACAGGAGCCTCAATCTTCACGGTTATGAATTTTTCTTTCTCGCCTCTGTTTATTGCAAGTGTGCGATATCCGGTCATCTTGGATATCGGGGCAGAGAAATTGTAATACATTTCATATACAGATTCAGCATCAGGATCCTTGGCGGTCGTGTTGATAAACCCTTTTTTAGTCGTGAGGTCACGGATCTTCGTTCTGTAATCTGCTGTATCAGATATGTTTTCGGCGATGATGTCCATGGCTCCGGAGATGGCGTCGTCCACAGTCTCCACGCCCTTTTCAGTTGACACATATTTTTCAGCCTCTGTCCTTATCGGGGTGGAAGTCATCTGAAGTGATATTATATTTGCAAGTCCCTCAAGTCCCTTGTCCTTTGCTACTGTGGCTCTGGTCTTTCTCTTAGGTCTGTAAGGTCTGTACAGGTCGTCCACCAACACCATGGTTTCGGCTGCTTCTATCTCAGCGCGCAGCTCTGGAGTAAGTTTTCCCTGCTCCTCAATGCTTGCGATAACCTGGGCTTTTTTATCCTCGAGATTTCTCAGGTATGTAAGGCGCTCGTGAAGTGTCCTGAGCTGTTCGTCATTGAGCGCGCCAGTTGCCTCTTTTCTGTATCGGGCGATGAAAGGAATGGTGTTGCCTTCGTCTATGAGTTTTACAGCCGCCTCAGTCTGTGAGGTGCGGCATCCGATCTCCTCGGAGATTTTTTTGATTATATCCATGTATAAACTCCTTTGTACAAATGTAGTGCCAAATTATAAATATATCATCATAAAGTAAAATATGATAGCGGCACATCTGTAAAGTATATAAAAAATACGTGGATTATTCAAGACCGCTATGTTATACTCTGCTTAGTTGAGAACCACGTAAAAGGGATAAGATAAGGTTGGGAAAGCTGGATATGACAGATAAGATGGATACAAAACCAGACTTAATTCAGAAAGCCAAGGATATGGCAAAGAGCTACCATGAAGGACAGACACGCCGGGGAAGCGCCGGCTTTGTTCCTTATTATGATGAGCATATTCTTGGTGTATATAATATATTGAAAGATGAGTGTCAGATAGATGACGAGGAGGTGCTTGTGACGGCACTTCTCCATGACACGGTGGAGGACACGTCCTGCACGCTTGAAGATATAGAGAGAGCCTTTGGACCGGAGATAAAAGAACAGGTAAGGCTTCTCACCAGAATAGATGGAGAACCGTTTTCTGTTTATGCCAGACGCCTGTTTGCAAATGGCACAGACAAGACTATACTTGTAAAACTGGCGGACAGACTGCACAACCTCAGAACCATATCATATATGCCTGATATACAGTGGATACAGAAGAAGGTAAAGCAGTCTTACACAGATATACTGAATCCTTTGCATGAGACCATGAAGGGGATTGACGGACCATACAATGACAAGATCAACAAACTTGCTGATATGATAGAAGATCAGATACTTACGGTACAGAGAAAATTAAAGTTGAAAATATAAGAGATAAGATAAAATATAAAAGATCCTGCAGCTATATAGTCGGTATCGTTGATCGGCGGTTTGAAACACATAGCGGCAGGATTTTTTCTTTTGTTAAAAAATATGTGTAATAGCAATAAAGAACGCAGCTCAGGTATAGTATCAATATAGAAATTAATAAAATATTTTGGTCTCATCGATTATCCTGTATATGCCATCGGAGTAATCCATTATTATGACGTTGCAGTTTTGTTGGAGTCCACCGGACCAAAAATCCTTGAGATCGTGTTTTTTGACGTGCATCATCATAGCTTTGTTGATGGCACCGTGGGCTACTATCATGACTCTCGTGTCAGTTTTGGCAAGAGGCTCGATATATTCAGTCATGAATTTGGAGGCTCTGTCACACAGCTCCTGGAATGACTCACCACATCCTATAGGATGGTAGAGTTCAGGATGTTTGAAAAAATACTGAAAATCCTGACTTGGATCCTTTAATAGTTCAGACATGTTCTGTCCCTCCCAGTCACCGAAACACATTTCCTTGATGAGGTCGTTGGTTACTATAGGTATGTTTCTGTCTCCAACTATAAGGCAGGCTGTTTCGTGTGCTCTCTTCAGAGGGCTTGAGAACACTATGTCAAAATGAGTGTTCCTGAGATTCTTTCCGGTTATTATTGCCAGTTTTCGTCCGTTTTCGTTTAGTTCAATATCGGTTCTTCCCTGAAGTAGTTTCTTCTCATTCCATATGGTTTCACCGTGTCGTACTATATATATTTCCATTTTGTAATCTCCGTTATTATGTTTGGTATAAAATGCTTAAATGTCTTCAATCTGCCAGTCTATAGGTTCAACGCCGTGTGCGGTGAGAAAATCGTTTGTCTTGCTGAATGGACGACTGCCCCAGAATCCTCTGTATACAGAGAGTGGACTTGGGTGGGCTGACTTCAGTATCAGATGATGTGGATTATTCAAAAATGCTGCTTTTTTCTGTGCATAAGCCCCCCATAGAATAAATACGATAGGTTTGTCCTGCTTGTTGAGTATACGGATTGCGGCATCTGTGAATTTCTCCCAGCCTCTTCCTTGATGGGAGCCGGCTCTGTGTGCCTGAACAGTCAGCACGGCATTGAGCATGAGGACTCCTTGATCTGCCCATTTCTCAAGATATCCGTTGTTGGGTATTTTACAGCCGAGGTCATCGTGGAGCTCCTGGTATATGTTAACAAGTGAAGGTGGGATTGCAACTCCTGGTTTCACGCTGAAACTGAGTCCGTGTGCCTGCCCTGGTTCATGATATGGATCCTGGCCTATGATAACGCACTTGACCTTTGACAATGGTGTGTTGTGGAATGCGTTGAAAATATCATCAGCGGGTGGATATACGGTCTGCGTTGCGTACGCCTGACCGACAAAATTAAAAAGGTCTCTGTAGTATTCTTTGCTGTATTCGGGCTTTAAGTATTCGGCCCAGTCATTTGTTATAGCGGGCATATATATTATCTCCTTTTTGAATCAAATTCATTTGTATATCTGTACTTGAAATATTTTATCACAGCGCGGAAATAATGTAAAACAATCGGTGGACTTTTGAGGTTTTGAGTTGTAAGAAAAAAGCTGACATGTTATAATTATATAGTGTTGTGGTATCCGATAAATATCAGTTAAGTTGAAAGGAGCATATATGTATGGAGAAAGCATATAATACTATGAAACATGTAGGAGCACTCAATATTGCACTTGGAGTTATAACTATAGTTACAGGTCTTGTGGTTGGCATACTTATGCTTACAGCAGGTGGAAGATCTCTCAAGAACAAGAGATTTATAGTTTGGTAAGGCTGAAATATAAGTTAAAAATATAATATGAGATGTACACCGTAAAGTGTACTTCAGAAATGTGTTATAACGCATTAAAACAAATGCATTAAAACCATTAAAACATAGAAAAAGGTTGACATCTGACTTTGTGATGTGTTAGAGTCAACCTAGAAAATGCAATGAAGAGGAGTAGTAGAATCCTGGAGATGTTCAGAGAACTGCCGGTTGGTGTGAGACAGTGATTGAGAGGATTTGAACTCGCCTTGGAGCAGCCCGCTAAAAGATACGACGTTACACAGTAGCGTTGAGCGTATCGAGTAGGATGGGACGGAGGCTGGCCGTTATAGCAGAAGGATATAAGATATGTAAAAGATATGTATTTGAGTTGTATAAGATCTGCATGTCTGTATCTGTAACGAGAGCATATTTTGTAATTATTATGAAGTATGAAATAGAGTGGTACCGCGTAACTTACGTCTCTATAGTATGGGAGATGTGAGTTTTTTTTATGGTTTAAGTTGACTGTCGATATCAGATAGCGTTACAGAATCCTAAAAATATTTATTTCAACATTTTAGAATTAGGAGGATTTATCAATGAAGAATTATCAAAATTACAAGCGCGGATATTTTATGCCGCCGGTGGAGTGCACAGACTGGGTAAAGAAAGAGTATATAGACAAAGCTCCTGCATGGTGCAGCGTTGATCTCAGAGATGGCAATCAGGCGCTTATAGTTCCTATGAATCTTGAAGAAAAGCTTGAGTTTTTCCAGGAGCTTGTGAGAATAGGTTTCAAGGAGATTGAGATCGGTTTTCCGGCAGCATCAGAGACAGAGTATGAATTCTGCAGAACACTTATAGAAAAAAATCTCATACCTGATGATGTTACTATTCAGGTACTTACACAGGCAAGACCTCATATTATCGAGAAGACATTTAAGGCTATAGAGGGATGCAGTAATGTTATCGTACATCTTTACAACTCAACATCATTTGCACAGAGACAGCAGGTGTTCAGAAAGTCAAAGGAAGAGATACTGAAGATCGCTGTTGATGGTGCAGAGCTTCTCAACAAGATGGCAGAAGAATATGGCGTGCCATATCAGTTCGAGTATTCACCGGAGAGCTTTACAGGAACAGAGATGGATTATGCGCTTGAGGTGTGCAATGCAGTTATAGATGTGTGGAAGCCTACTGCTGACAGAAAGGTTATAATCAATCTTCCTGCGACCGTAGAGATGTCACTGCCGCATGTCTATGCAAGCCAGATAGAGTACATGAGCAAGAACCTCCACGACAGAGAGAATGTGGTATTATCACTTCATCCTCACAATGACAGAGGCTGCGGAGTTGCCGACGCAGAGCTTGGTATACTTGCCGGAGCAGATAGAATAGAAGGAACACTGTTTGGCAATGGTGAGAGAACGGGAAATGTAGATATAATCACACTGTGTATGAACATGTTCACTCACGGAGTTGATCCTGAACTTGACTTTAGCGATATTCCAAAGCTTACAGAACTCTATGAGAGAGTTACAGGAATGAAGGTATATGACCGTTCCCCATACACAGGAAAGCTTGTATTCGCTGCATTCTCAGGCTCACATCAGGATGCCATAGCAAAGGGTATGAAGTTCAGAAAAGAGCAGGGCAATGGAATGTGGACCTGTCCATATCTGCCGCTTAATCCAGAGGATATCGGAAGAAAATATGATGGAGATGTTATAAGAATAAACAGCCAGTCTGGAAAGGGTGGAATCGGATTTATACTTCAGACAAAGTATGGATTTGACCTGCCTGCCAAGTTCAGGGAGGACCTTGGATATACTGTTAAGGATGTATCAGATAAGGAACACAAGGAGCTCAGCCCTAAGGAAGTTCTTGATATATTCCAGAATACATATGTAAATGTTGATGGACCTATAAAGATGCTTGAGAACCATTTTGTTCAGGGAGATGGAATATCAACGGAGATCACTATTCTCAAGAATGGTGAAAAGAAGGTGTATCATGGCAAGGGAAATGGACGTCTTGATGCAGTCAGCAACGCCATTAAAAAGCATTTTGATATACAGTTTAAGGTCGTATGCTATGAGGAGCATTCTCTTCAGACTGGATCCAACTCACAGGCTGTGGCTTATGTCGGAATTGAGATTGAAAACGGCAGTGTTGTATGGGGGGCAGGAATAAAGGATGATATCATCGATGCCTCTGTACATGCACTTGTAAGCGCAGTGAATAGAACAGGTAAATTATAAAACCAGATCGTATATGCGATAATATAATAATAAAACCGGAAGACCTTGTATGTAAAGGCTTCCGGTTTTGCTGTTGTATAACGGCTATTTCGTGAGCTGTGTCTAGATCTGTGATCAAAAATGATCAATCTGACTGCATGGTTTTCAGTTTTTTATAACAGTAGCCTATGATATCCTTACGTGTCACGATGCCAATAAATTTATTCTGATCGTCTACGACCGGGACAAAGTTCTGAGCCATTGCGCGGGCTATCAGATCTTCCATGTTTGAGTTGATCGATACGGAGGCGTACTCGAATTTCTTTGGGATGTCACTCAGAAAGATCGTCTCGGCGGTCTTGAGTGCACTCATTGAATTCTTTTTGCAATACCAGAGAATATCGCCCTCTGTTATAGTTCCAACGTACTCGCCATTGTTTGACAATATAGGGATGGCAGAGTAGCGGTGTATCTCCATTTTTTCAAGTATCTGTCTGAGGGAAAAACTATCCTCAATATATGCAACCTCACTTTTGGGTGTCAGAAAAAATAAAATATTCATGTTAATTCTCCTTGATGCAAATAATAAGCTTGAGTAACAAACTGACTACATTTAATTATAGGCGATAATCCGTTGAAGTTCAATTGAATAAAGTGTGAAAAAGAGGCATTGCATGAAAAAAGGGCATTTTACGTTCGACAAATGGAAAATATGTTGTTTTCAGAATACACAGATACAACATTGTAATATGTCTGAATTTGCAAAAAGCTGTTGTTAAATGTCTAGCTATTTGATATTATTAAAATGTATATACAATTTGGAAGCGATATAAGGAGGTTTGTATGGGAACAGAAAATGTTTTCCAGGAAAATCAGGAATATCTTATAAAGGCAAGAGAGCTGGTGACAGCTATAGATGATATGGAGGATGAACTTGACCAGGCAAAGGCGCTTCAGAAGCGTACTTCCAGGAGTTTATCCCAGGAAGAGAAAGGTCTGGCGGACGAGGTTGGTTCAACACTCAAAAATAGAAAAATAGAGATAGAAGATGGATATGATGCAAGACTTGCGGAGAACGGTGCAAATATAAGAAAGCTTCAATCCAAGAAAGACAAAAAGAAGACTGAACGCATGGGAAACAGGATAGAGAGCGAGACAGCCGCGCTCAATGAGGACAACAGGCAGTTGCGACTTGAGGCAAAGGAATTGTTCAAACAGAATCATGTATCAGCGTTCTGTAATAGTGGATTCTTTTACTGCATGTTTGCACCGAGCGGCGCAGGGGAGATCATACGGCTTATTTTGCTTATAATACTGTTTTGTCTTGGTATCCCGGCGTTGGTTTCTGTGACACTTTCGTATACAGTGTTTGCGGATGGAGTGGATAAGCTTGTATATGTGGTTATAGGACTTTCTATTATAATATTTGAATTCATTGTCTATTTCATTGTGTTCAATATGGCGAAGGTGAGAAACTTGGATGTTGTACGCGAGGGACGACAGATACGAAATAAGGTGAGAGCAAATGACAGACAGATCAGAGCCATAAGAAACTCTATAACAAGAGACAAGGATGAGAGTGTTTACAATCTCGAAAAGTATGATGATAGACTCAAGGAACTTGAAGAAGAGAGAGAAGATATCAGCAACCGCAAGATAGAAGCCATAAAGGTGTTTGAGAATGAAACGAAGCAGGTGATTGTGGCAGAGATAACAAGCCGCAGACAGCCAAAGATAGACTCCCTAAAGGAGGAATTGAAGTCTCTTGAGGAGAAGATCAATGCAATGGAGAGCAAGCTGGCTGATATGCGGAGTCATCTCACTGATAGCTATGTCACATTTCTTGGAAAAGATCTTTGTACAGAAGAAAAACTTACAGATCTTATATCCATTATGGAAGAAGGTACAGCAAGTACGGTGTCGGGGGCTATAGAAGTATACAAGGGAGAGGATTGATACAACCGTATATAATTTAAGTTTATGGTTTATCAGATCCTATGTGGAAGCTTCGGTCCGCATGATGACGTCGGCGATGTAATGCGCCATGTTGTTTACAGTATACAATCTTGTACTCTGCAGAAGACTGAGTCCTGGTTTTCCAGACAGATTAACGATCCCGGTAATAGACAAGTCGCCTATTGCCGGGAGTTTTTTATTTACACCTATACCGGGAAGAAGCGGAGCTTTGGTGAGAGTTACCATCCCCACATCTGTTCTGTGCCCGAGCGACGCGTCCACGGCGATCACAACCGGGTATTGGTGCTCTGTATATATCTTCTTTATCGTATCGTTTAGGTTGAGAGCGTGGACTGGGTGCTGCAATGTGCCATATACTCTGTAGGCACACTGGGAATTGGAAAGCAAGCTGCCTACGAGCGGGCCAAGAGCATCGCCTGTTGCCCGGTCTGTTCCTATGCATAGAACAACTGTGCTCCTATCTCCACTGCGCAGGGACTTTAATATTTTGCACATTCTGGCGGACATATCGTCCGCGGATGAAGTGATTGTGGGATTGTAATATTCAGTTCGCCTGAGCATTCTTCTGCGATCGGTTATATTCATATGGTAGACCTGCCTTGATTCTATAATATTAGATTATTTCCAAACAATGTAAAGTTTACACATCTTTGGCTTAATAACTGAGAAATTGATGTGATGATAAAAGTCATATAAAAAAGAAAAAGTCAATAAAATAAAAGCCTCCGGTGACAGAATTTCCTAAAAAAAAGATAGGATGGATGCTATCATACAGACTACTAAAATAAAATTCGGGAGGTAAGTTATGTATGATAGAGATAGTATATGATGAGGAGAGAGAAAAAAACAGTGACACAGGGAGAAAGAAATATGAACTCCCAAAGAATATCAGACAGGTGGGAAATGCTCCAGGAAATTACAAGATATATATAGAAGATTATGTGATGACGTATCTGAGAAAACTTGCTGCCCCGGGAAATATGATGTGCAGAGGGGCGATACTGCTTGGAAGGATATACCGTCAAGATGGCGAAAAAGTTATGTTTATAAGTGGTGCGGTGGATGCGCAGAATCTCGAATTTGATATCTCGATGATAAGCTTTGATGACAGCGTGTGGAGCAGCTTGTATTCAGAGATAAACAAATATTTTGATGATCTGGTTATAGTCGGCTGGTTTTTATCCAGAATGGGATTTTCGACAAATATAAATGAGCAGATGAAAAAGCTGCACAGGGATAATTTCCCAGGGGATGATAAGATATTGTTTCTCATGGATTCCCTCGAGTGCGATGAGGCGTTTTATTATTATGAAAATGGCAGTCTTGTGAGAGAAAAGGGATATTACATATACTATGTTCGAAATGAGAAAATGCAGAACTATATAATAAGCAGAAAAAATGATGCGACGGAGTCGAAGAGGGATGCAGTCGCTATAAAGGATAAGACCGTGGTGGAGACATTCCGTGAGAAGGAGCGCAGTAGAACGAAGGACCACCGGAAGGGAAGAGGCGGATTTGTACGTACTGCTGCGGGCATCGGAGTCGTGTGTGCTGTGTCTCTGGGGGCTCTATGGTGTGTGTCACCGTCCACATTTGATAGGCTGGGGGATGTGGTGATGCGAAAAAATGGAGGGGAAGTTCAGGTGTTCATGAACAATGCTGACGTCAGAAGTGCAGACGAACCGTCAGGTGTTATAAATAAGGGAAGCTCCAAGCGAAATGTGAATATGCAGCAGATAGATTCACAGGAGGGAGATGCACAGACAGAGCAAACTCAGTCAGCAGACCAGACATCCCAGGATAGAGCGCAGCCTGACTCAGGAAGTATCACAGAAAATATCACAGAAAATATCACAGAAAATATCACAGAAAATACAGCCGATGTTATAGCAGCGGACTCTGGTCAGAATATATATATCGTGGAGGCCGGGGATACCCTGGTAAGTATTGCGATAAAGATGTATGGTGATCAGACTAAGGCCGATTATATAGCCACTGTGAATGAACTGGATATAGACACCCCCATATACGAGGGGCAGAAAATAGTTATTCCATATATAGAGTAAAAATGCTATAATTAGCGTGTTTTTTATGAAGAATACTCATTATGCTGAGAGGAAATCTGAGCGTAATGGGAGAATTTTTATTGGTGAGAGATTTTACTAACGGATTATAATTTCAGAGGATGAGTGTAATGAGTTTATTTAATAAGAACAGAAAAAAAGAGAATTATAAACACGAAGAAAAAGATGAATCAGTAAAGGCTCTTTATGATGAGTGTGCAGATGATTCGGTGGATAATGTAATAGAAGTAAAGCGCACTATGGGCAAAAGAGGGCGTGTCATAGTGGCAGTGGCTGTTGCGGTGATTGCCGTCGGACTGAGCATATCGTATATGAGGTATAGTGCTGTAAAGACGTATGACGGGTTTGATGTTGTCAAATCGGTTGAGACATCCGGAGACAATATAGCGGATTATTTTGTGTTTGCAGGAAATGTCCTCAAGGTTACAAAGGATGGAGCGTCATATATTGATGAAACTGGCACGGTGAAGTGGGATGTCAGCTATGCTATGAAGATGCCTAAAGCAGAAGTGTGCGGTGATT